>Ga0194132_10000207_pt1 | contig 118666 bp, 84 predicted proteins | sample TA2KigOf80mmetaG_FD_148612 | JGI IMG/M metagenome (GOLD analysis project Ga0194132, IMG submission 148612) | Freshwater microbial communities from Lake Tanganyika, Tanzania - TA2015054 Kigoma Offshore 80m | ecosystem: Environmental > Aquatic > Freshwater > Lake | place: Tanzania: Lake... | reverse complement strand
CACAGGTCGTCGAGGCACCGCCCCGGTCCTGATACCTGCTGATGGGCCGACGGTCGGTGCGGACCAGGATTCGAACTGGCCCACGGGCAACCGTCACATCACTGAATCTGACAAAGTAGTGCTAACCGCCGCGTGCTACTCCGCCCGCCGGACGCCATGGCCCGGCCGGTGATGATGGAGATGGTGATGCGCGCGCGACGTGGACATCGGATTCGTCAAACAGCCTATCGGGATCGGCTCGTCCAGTCAACTCGGGACAGCCGGACAGAGGGCCGATCGACCGACGCGGGCATAATCAAGTGATGGGCGAGAGCCGCCAGCCCGTGTTCGTGGCCCGGGCGCTGACGAAGGTGTACGGCATGGGCGAGGTCACCGTGCACGCGCTGCGCGGCGTAGATTTCGACCTGTTTCCCGGGGAGCTGGTGGTGTTGCTGGGACCGTCCGGTTCCGGCAAGTCGACCCTGCTGAACATCCTGGGCGGACTGGACGTGCCCACCGCGGGCACAGTCGTGTATCAGGATCACAACCTGACGGCGGCTGGGGAGGACGCCCTCACCGAGTATCGGCGGTCGCATGTGGGCTTCGTGTTCCAGTTCTACAACCTCATCCCGAGCCTGACCGCGAGAGAGAATGTTGCGCTGGTGACCGAGATCGTCTCCAAGCCGATGACCCCGGAAGAGGCGCTCGCAATGGTCGGCCTGACACACAGGCTCGATCACTTTCCGGCGCAGCTCTCTGGTGGTGAGCAGCAGCGCGTGGCCATCGCACGGGCGATTGCCAAGCGGCCCGACGTACTGCTCTGCGACGAGCCGACGGGCGCCATCGACATCACGACCGGTATCGTCGTGCTTCAGGCCATCGACCGAGTGAATCGCGAGCTCGGCACCTCAACGGTGGTGATCACGCACAACGCGGCCATCGCGGGCATGGCCGATCGGGTCGTGAAGCTCGCGGATGGACGCGTGGCCAGCGTCGAGACGAACCCGATGAAGAGTCCGGTCGAGCAGCTGCAATGGTGAGACGGGGTCTACGGCTCTCGGCTCTCGACTGGAAGCTGCTCCGCGACCTGTGGGAGATGAAAGGGCAGGCGCTCGCGATCGCCTCGGTGATTGCGGCGGGCGTGACGATGTTCGTGGCGTACTTGTCGAACTTCGACTCGCTGCAGCGCACCCGGGCCGACTACTACGAGCAGCAGCGGCTCGCCGACGTCTTCGCGTCGCTGGTGCGCGCGCCCCAGGCGCTCGAGAGCCGGTTGGCGGCCATCCCCGGCGTGCAAGCGGTCGCGACACGGGTCGTCGCCGACGTCACCCTCGACGTGCCGGGTCTCACGGAGCCCGCAAGCGGGCGGCTCGTGTCCTTGCCCGCGCGCGGTCGGCCGGCGCTGAACGACGTGTACCTCCGGTCGGGACGATGGATCGATCCGCGCAGGCCCGATGAAGTGCTGGCGAGTGAGACGTTCTGCGAAGCCAACGGCTTCGTCCCCGGTGACCGTGTTGTGGCCATCATCAACGGACGCCGCCGCGCGCTCACGATCGTCGGCATTGCCTTGTCGCCTGAGTACGTGTATGCCTCGCGGCCGGGCGAGATGATTCCCGACAGGCGTCGGTACGGCATCTTCTGGATGGGCCGCCAGCCCCTGGGATCCGCGTTCGACATGGAGGGGGGCTTCAACGACGTGGCGCTCCGTCTGGCTCGCGACGCCTCGGAAGCCGACGTCATCGCTGCCGTTGACAGGCTCCTCGAGCCCTACGGCGGGCTGGGTGCGATTCCGCAGCGGCTGCAGATGTCGGCCTGGACGCTCGAGAACGAGCTCAGCCAGCTCCAGACCTTCGGATTCGTCCTCCCGCTCATCTTCCTCGGCGTGGCTGCGTTCATCCTGAACGTCGCGCTGACGCGGGCCCTCGCGCTGCAACGCGCGCAGATTGCCGCGCTCAAGGCGCTCGGGTACTCGAACCGTCAGATTGCCTGGCATTACATCAAGTGGGGTCTGGTCATCGCGGTGCTCGGGACCACGGGGGGCATCGGCCTCGGCGCGTGGTTCGGCTCGTTCATCATCGAGCTGTACAACCGGTACTTCCGCTTTCCGTCGCTGGACTATCACCTGACCGGCGCTGTCGCTGCCTGGTCGCTCGTGGGGAGTATGGTCGTCGCGGCGCTCGGCGCGCAGTCGGCCGTCCGGCGGGCCGTCCGTGTGCCGCCGGCCGAAGCGATGCGCCCTGAGGCGCCCGCCCGTTACCGGGCCAGCCTCGTGGAACGGCTTGCCGGCGGCCGGCGGCGGCGCCCGCTGACGCTGGCCGGTCGCATGGTGCTGCGGAACATCGAACGGCAGCCTTTCCGCGCGCTCATGTCGATCACGGGCATCGCGCTCGCGGGTCTCGGTCTGTTTGTCGGCATGTCGTTTCTCGACGTCATGGAGCGTCTCATCGACGACCAGTTCAACCGGGCGATGCGGCAGGATGCGACGGTCGCATTTGTCCGTCCACGGTCGAGCGGCGCCTTCCACGAGGTTCAGCGCCTGCCCGGCGTGCTCGAGGTCGAGCCGCTGCGCGCCGTGCCGGCACGGCTCCGCGCCGGTCACCGGTCACGCACGCTGACGATCACGGGACTGGTCGGCCAGCCTCGGTTGAATCGCGTGGTCGATCGAGGCGGTGGCGTTCATGCGCTCCCTCCGAGCGGTCTCGTGATGTCGCAGACGCTCGGCGAGATCCTCGGTGCTTCGGCAGGCGACACGGTCCAGATCGAGGTGCTCGAAGGGCACCGACCCACCATCGAGGTGACCGTCGCGGGCCTGGTCGACGATGGGCTGGGGCTACAGGCCTACATGCGGATCGACGCCCTGCATCGGGCACTCAAAGAGGGCGACTCGCTGTCCGGTGCGTACCTGACGGTCGACGACGCGCACCGAGACGCCTTCTACCGAACGGTCAAGCTGATGCCGTCGGTTGCCGGCGTGGCGCTTCGCGATCTGATGATCCAGAACTTTCGTGCGACGATGGCCGAGAACATGAACCTGCAGATCATCGTGAACGTGCTGTTTGCCGGCATCATTGCGTTCGGCGTGGTGTACAACGCCGCACGCGTCTCGCTGTCCGAGCGCGAGCGAGAGCTCGCGAGCCTCCGCGTGCTCGGTTTCACGCGCGGCGAGATCTCGCTCATCCTGCTCGGCGAGCTCGCCGTGCTCACGGTGCTGGCGTTACCGGTCGGCGCGGTGCTCGGCTACGGGCTCGGGCACCTCATCATGGCGAGCCTGAGTAGCGAAGTCTATCGCCTGTCGTTCGTCGTGACCCCCGCCACCGTGGCCTTGACGTTTCTCGTCGTGATGGCCGCCTCGTTTCTCTCCGGCCTCATCGTGCGACGGCGCCTTGATCGCCTCGATCTCGTGGGCGTCCTGAAAACCCGCGAATAAGGCCCACGCATGCGCGCTCTTCTCCTCAACCGCCGGGTCTGGATCGCCGTACTCGTGGTCGTCGTGCTCCTCGCGATCGCGCTCCGGCGCGTCGTCATCCCGGTCGAAGTCGCCGTCGTCGAGCGGGGGCCAATCCTCGTGACGGTGGACGAGGAAGGGGAAACGCGCGTGCGCGATCGGTTCGTCGTCTCGGCGCCGGTCACGGGTCGTGTGCTGCGGATCGAGCTCGAGCCGGGCGATCACGTGAAGAAGGGCGATGTCGTGGCACGGTTGCGTCCGGAGGTGTCACCGCTGCTCGATGCCCGGACGATGGCCGAGGCCCGCGCGGCGCTGGATGCCGCGCGCGCGACCCTCGGTCGGGCTCGGGCCGAGGAGCAACGCGCCCACGCGGCGCTCACACTGGCACAGCAGGAGCTCAACCGGACCCGTGAGCTCCTGAAGGAGGGCCTCGCGACCACACAGCAGATCCAGCAGCGTGAGGCCGAGGCGCGCGTCGCCGGCGACGCAGCAGAGGCCGCGACGTTCACCGTGCGCGCCGCGCAATCGGAGTTGGCCCGCGCCGAGGCACGCCTCATGCCAGCGAGCGGTGCGGTGGGAGCCGATCGGGTCGTCACGGTCCGGGCGCCCATCGACGGCCTCGTGCTCAAACGCGTTCGTGAGAGCGAGAGCGTGGTGCCGGCCGGCGATCCCTTGATCGAGCTGGGCGATCCCTCGCGCTTGGAGATCGTCTCCGACCTGCTGTCGACCGACGCCGTCAAGATCAAGCGGGCCGCCCGCGTGCTGGTCGAGCAGTGGGGCGGCGACCGGACGCTGGACGCCGTCGTGCGCCGTGTCGAGCCGTCCGGTTTCACGAAGGTGTCCGCACTCGGCGTCGAGGAACAGCGGGTCAACGTGATCGCCGACTTCGTCGATCCGGCCGCGGCGTTTGCCGCGCTCGGCGACGCCTACAGGGTCGAGGTACGCATCGTGACTGCCGAAGCGGCGGCGGTGCTCAAGGTCCCAACCGGCGCCCTCTTTCGCGAGGGGAAAGGGTGGGCGGTCTACCTGGTCGAAGACGGTGTGGCGCGGAAGACGAACGTGACGCTCGGCCTCCGAACCGGACAGGAAGCCGAGGTCACCAGTGGGCTCACCGAGGGCGCACGCGTCGTCCTTCATCCAGGAGATACGCTCACCGACGGCACGCGCATCCGGGAGACACCAGGGGCATGACGGCCGCCGAAGCGGCCCGCCCCTGCACGCGACGAATCGCTCACGTGAGCCGCTTCAGCATCCAACACCCAAGGAAAGGCACGGGTCGAACCCTGACGGCTGACAGCCTCTACCTAGTACCGATAGTGCGCCGGCTTGTAGGGGCCGTCCATCGGCACTCCGATGTAGTCGGCTTGCGCCTTCGTCAGGCTCGTGAGCTCGACGCCGAGATGATTCAGGTGCAGCCGGGCCACCTGCTCATCCAGATGCTTGGGCAGCATGAACACCGTCTTGCCGTACTTCTCGGCGTTGGCGTGCAGCTCGAGCTGGGCGAGCACCTGATTGGTGAATGACGCCGACATGACGAAGCTGGGATGCCCGGTGGCGCACCCGAGGTTCAGGAGACGGCCTTCGGCAAGGATCATCACGCTGTGTCCGTCGGGGAAACGCCACTCGTCGTACTGCGGCTTGATGTTGATGCGCTCGATGCCGGGATACTTCTTCAGACCGGCCATATCGATCTCGTTGTCGAAGTGGCCGATGTTGCCGACAATCGCCTTGTCCTTCATACGTGACATCTGCTCGGCGCTGATGATGTCCTTGTTGCCGGTGGCCGTGATGAAAACATCCGCCCGCCCGATCACGTTCTCCAGCGTATTCACCTCGTAGCCTTCCATCGCGGCCTGCAGCGCGCAGATCGGATCGATCTCGGTCACGATGACGCGGCAACCCTGGCCTCGGAGGGCCTGGGCGCACCCCTTGCCCACCTCGCCGTACCCGCAGACCACGGCGACCTTGCCTCCGAGCATGACGTCGCTGGCCCTCGCGATGCCATCAGGCAGTGAGTGACGGCAGCCGTAGATGTTGTCGAACTTGCTCTTGGTCACCGAGTCGTTCACGTTGATGGCCGGGAAGAGCAGCTCGCCCGCCTCCATCATCTGGTAGAGCCGATGCACGCCCGTCGTGGTCTCCTCGCTCACGCCCCGGATGGACTTGGCGAGACGCGACCAGCGATGCGGATCCTTCGCGATCGAGCTCCGGATGAGATCGAGGATGATGCCCCACTCCTCGGGATGTCCGTGCGGATCAAACGCAGGAACGCTGCCCTGCCGCTCGAATTGGGCACCTTTGTGGACCACCAAGGTGGCGTCCCCGCCGTCGTCCACGATGAGCGTCGGGCCACCGCCATCGGGCCACTCGAGCGCCTCGCTCGTGCACCACCAGTACTCCTCGAGGGTCTCACCCTTCCAGGCGAAGACCGGTGTGCCCTTCGGATTGGCGGGCGTGCCGCCTGTCTCGGGACGCCCGACCACGACCGCGGCTGCGGCGTGATCCTGCGTCGAGAAGATGTTGCACGAGACCCAGCGCACGTCGGCGCCGAGCTCGGTGAGCGTCTCGATGAGCACCGCTGTCTGCACGGTCATATGGAGGCTGCCCATGATCCGTGCACCGGCCAGGGGACGCTTCCCGGCGTACTGCGCCCTGAGAGCCATGAGGCCCGGCATCTCTTGCTCGGCCAGCCGGATCTCCTTGCGGCCGAACTCGGCCTCGGTGAGGTCCTTCACCTTGAAGGGCTCACGGCCAGCCGCGCGAGCGGCCTGAAAGGCGTGGGTGCGTTCGGTGGCGGTCGGCATGGTTCATTGGCTCCTTTGCTGTGTTCGAGTCGACGTGTGGTCTCGCGTGAGCATGTCAGGGTTTTCGGGCCGTGGCGACGAACAGGCTAGGGCCCCCGGCGTCCGGATCCGGTTCGAGCAGCACCGTGCGCGTGGGCTCGAGACCGGCTTCGGTCAACCATGTACAGATGTGCTGTGGTGAGAAGCCCATCCAGACGTGTCCCATCTGCTGCCGGTAGTTTTCGCGCTCGTGCGGGAGCATGTCAACGATGACCAGGCGTCCACCGTGCGCCAGAACTCGCGTGGCCTCGCTGAGGGCCCGCGGCGGCTCAGGTACGTGATGCAGCACGAGCGCGAGCGTCGCGGCGTTCAGACGCGCGTCGTCGATCGGCAAGGCTTCGAGATCGCCGCGACGCAGGTCGACGTTGCGGACGCCGGCGAGCCGGGTCTTGGCGGCTCGCAGCATCGCGGCGGAGCTGTCGACGGCGATGACGTGTTTCACAAACGGCGCGAGGGCCCTGCTCAGTTGGCCCGTGCCGCACCCCAGGTCGCCCACCGTCCAGTCTGGGTCGACGAACGCGGTCGCAGCCGCCACGTGAAACGCCTCGCCGAAGAGCTCGTGGCGCAGCTCATCCCATCGTTTGGCCGATGAAGCGAAGAACGCCTGCGAGCGGGTGCGGCGGGTCGCCAGCACGGGCTCGAGGCGCCGCTCGTCGCGTGCGGCCCCGGGCGAGGATCGCACCTCGTCGCGGACGAGCGCCCAGAGACGCGCGGCAGTCTCGTCGAGCCCACGAGGGCCACGGCCTCCGTTCCCGTCGCGCGAGTCGTCCGCCCGGGAACGCGGACGAGGCATCGCATACAGGTGGCTGGTCCCCTCGGCGCGAGCGTTGACCCATCCGCTGTCCGCCAAGGCCTTCAAATGCCGACTTACAGTCGACTGGGGGAGCTGCATGGTGGCACAGAGCTCGCGAACCGTCAGCTCGTGTCGTTCGAGCAACAGGAGCAGACGGTTTCGCGTCGGATCGGCGAGCGCGCTCAACTGATTGAGGATGGCCGACTGCTCGTCACCCATTCGGTATGTTCAATCCGTCTATCCGGATTGAAGGATTATTTCACGCCTTGCCGTGCAGGTCAACCGACCTCGCGGACCCAGGGTCGAACGCGGGACAGATGGTCAAAGGACCAGCGACCCTAGGGCCGCAGGACGACCTCAGAACCCTGGCGCCAGATTGAACTGGAAGATCCAGCCGCGCCCTTCTCGCTGGAGAGGCCGACTGAAGGCGAACTCGCCGACGGCGAAGCCGAGGAAGTTGGCTCGCAGCGTCACGCCGGTGCTCGACACCCCTTGACGATCGCCTCCCAGGAATTCCGGTCGCTCCCCGCGGTTCCAGGCCACGCCGCCGTCGGCGAAGAGCCCGACTTCGACAGGCACCGGACCGTACCCTGTGCGCCCCGGTCGGAAGGGGCGCAGCAGCGGAAACCGGAATTCGAGGTTCCCTACGAGCAGGCGGCTGCCGACGAGCCGATCCAGGGCGGGACAAGTGCTCGTCGCGTTGGGCGCGCATTCGCTCGGATCGAAGGTGCCGACGTCGTAGCCGCGCACGAGGGTTGGATAGCCGATGAACAGCGGAAAGAGGCGGGAGTCCTCACCGCCCGAACCGTAACGCCCGTAGTGCAGCACGCGCACCGCCAAGGTGTAGAGCGTCGCGGGCATGAAGTACTTGCGATAGTCGGCGAGCACACCCGCGTAGCGGATGGACCCGAACGTCGGAGCCGCTTCGAACCGGTAGCGTTGCCCGGCGATCGGGCTGGTCGCCCCGAACGCGGAGGTGTCGAAGACCAGGGCCGCCGAGCTCGTGGCGAGTGTGAGCGACTGCCCGAGGCTCGTGGTCTCGGTTTCGTCGAAGATGAGCCGGCCCGTGTTGAGTGCGTAGGCTTGTGTCTGGACGATCTGATCGAAGGAGATCTGCGACACCCCACCCTGGAACTCCACGCGCTGGGCGCGGCTGAACGGATATGCGGTCAGACCGGCCACGCTGCGGTCGGTCTGGCGGAAGAGAATCGTTCGATCGATGAGCGCGGGCATACCGTCGACCGTGCTGATCCCGGTCTGGAACCCTCCGCTGATGTAGGGGACCTGCCCGCCGATTGCGCCCCACGCCCACCGCCGTGACCGATTGATGTAGGCGGCTTGTGCGGCCGTGTTCTGGACCGAGAAGTTTCCGCCAAGCCCCGAGCTCAACTGAACGGCGGTCGCGAGGCTCTGGTTGCCGAGCATGTCGCTGAAGTAGAACGACAGCCCACCGCCGATCGCCGCGCCGAACCGGTCGGCGCCAAAGGCGATCGTCGGCTGACCAACGGCCTCGAGCGACAACCCAGGTCGATAGTCGTTCACGTCGTACTCTTGTTGGCGCGGCGGCAGGCCAGAGGTCGCGTCAGCGAGCGCGCGGGCGACCTCGCTCCGCTGCCGTTCGACCGGCGGAAGCGCGACAGGCGAGACCCGCGCCGCAGGTGGCATCCCGGCACGCGCCACCTCGAGGGTGTGCACCTGATACTCGCCGCGGTCGTAGATGCTGAACGCTGCGACCCCGGTGCCGCTTGCCACCGACATCGCAGGACTGAGTGCGGTGATCCCGCTGAGACCCGTCGCCACGGTCGTGATCTGCGAGACGTCGCCCTTCAGCGTGACGCGATAGAGGTTTGAGATGCCGTCACGGTCCGAGACGAAATACAACGCCTCGCCGTCTGGCGACCACTGCGGACAGATGTGCTTGCCGGCCGTCCCGCTCGAAAAAGTGTCGACGGGCGTGACCGCGCCGGTGGCCACCTCCACGAGCGCGAGGCGAGAGGATCCGATGGTGAGCGTGCCGAGATCGGTGGTAAACCGATCAGTCACGAAGGCGATACGACGACCGTCGGGTGACCACGCGGGCTGCAGGTCTGCGAACGGGTCGCTCATCAGCGCCTTCGCCCCGCCGGTCGCCAGATCGACGAGGTACAAGTCGGTGAGCCCGCCTTTCATGCCGGTCACGGCCACAGAGCGTCCGTCTGGTGACCAGGTGGGATTGAAAATCTCGTCGAGCCCGGTCACCGTGATCTCCTGAAGGCGCCGACCGGTCTGGGCATCGAAGGTGAGCAGGGTCGCGCGGCCCTTGGCCACCGATGCGACCGCCAGACGACGACTGTCCCGGTCCCAGGCCCCAGCCGAGTAGATGAACTGCAGGCTCGACAAGTGCGGGCTGGTCGCCGTGCTGGTCAACTTATGAACAACTCTCCCGGTTCGGGCATCGGCGACGAAGAGGTCGATCGACAGCAGGCCCCGTTCCGAGAGGAACGCGATCCAGCGGCCATCTGGACTGATGGCTGGTCCAACGTTCAGCGCACCCCCTCCGTTTTCGCTTCTGAGCACCGCCGTCCCGACCTCCTTGGGAGGCGTTGTCGCCTCGAGGGCCCGCCGGTAGGCCTCCCGAATCGCGGCGTGCCATTCGGTCGACAAATCCTTGTCGGTCACGCCGAGCACGTCGTGGATGGCTGCCCGTGCATCGCCGGTGGCCGCGGCGACGGTGAGGAGCCTGGGGATGACCCCATCGCCCCATTTGCCGCCGACGTACGCCCAGAAGGCATGACCCCACCGGTAGGGAAAGTACTTCGGGTTGTCGAGATCGCGCACCGTCGGGAGCTTCTCGTCGCGCGCCGCGTCACGCAGCCACATCGCGGTGTGCGCGTCGATGGGCCCGAGCGAGAGGTACTCGGCCATGCCCTCGATGAACCAGAGCGGGAGCGCGAGCGCGCCGGTTTGGCCCGGTGGGCTGTCGGGCCGTGTCGTGATGTCGAACTGGTACGCGTGAACCAGTTCGTGGCCGATTACGTGATCGGTGTCCGCGAGCGGCCCCGCGAGAGGAAGCACGATGCGCCGGCGGAGCGCCTCGGTGACACCCCCTGTGCCTTCACCGATCTCACCAGGAATGAGGTTGGTCTGCTCGAAGTCGACGTGGGAGCCGTAGAGCACCAGTGGCTGACGGCCGCTGAGCTCGTGCTGGAGCTGGGCGCCCAGACGCTCGCGCCACCGTTCGGCCATCCGTGCGGCGATGTCGACGCCTTCCTTCGCGCTCGGATAGAAGTAGATGTCGAAGTGCTCGGTCTTCAGCACCTTGAAGTCGAGTTGCTTGTACAGGACCTTGTTTCGGCCGAAGTACTGGGCGGTGACCGGGGTGGCCGAGACCGCGATGAGAACGCCGATGACGCCAACGGATCGGGAAAGGCTCGACATGTGGCCCTCGTCACGCGCGAAAGCGTGCAAGAAACCTTCCCGGGCCCTCAGGGTTTCATCGCCTCGATGCGGCAGATCTGAAGGCTCTCGCCACGGCCGGGTTGCGCCGCGCAGTACTCCGAGATGGCAGTGGCCACCTCGTGCTCCGCGGCCTGCTCGGCAGCGGAGCGTCTGGCCGAGCTCACCTTGTCAACGATCTTCCCCCCGAGGTACCGCTGAAGCAAGCCCTGTAGGGCAAGCGTGATGAGCTCGCCTCCGCTGAACGCCGCATAGGGCTGACCGAGCGGGTTGGAGGTCTTGTTGCCGATCATCCGCTGTTGCTCGTACCCATAAAGGCCACCCCCAGGGGCGATCACGCCTTTGAGCTTGAAGTCGAGCGAGTTGAGGATCGCCTGGATGTGCTCTCGTTCCTGGATGTAGACGACGAAGTCGGGTTTGATGTCGAGGCCGCGGAGCAGCGTCGGGGAGGGACGGGCCAGCCCCTCGCGAATGCGCTCGAGCGACACGGGAAGCTGCCCCGTGGCGTCTGCCTCGGCCTCAGCAAGCGGTGGGCCGGACGGGGCTGCCGGCTGCACGCCAGCGCCATTCGGCACGGTGGTCGATTGCCCACCGATCGCTCGTCCCGGCGTCAGGAGCGCCAGCACCGGTAACAGCCACAGGCACAAGCGCATACGCTTTAGACGCGCCGAGAGGAGGCATGGCTTCACGAGTCGTCTCCGCATGCCAAATGCACGTCCCGGGCCACGTTCATCGCGCGCCCTCGACGGCTCAACCGTGGGGTGTCGCGGGCGCCGGCGCTGGGCGAGCTCGCACGCCGCGTCCCTTCATGCGGCATCATCGACGAGGGGCCGGCGACTCGTCGGTCCTCCCTCATCATGCCTGAACTTCCCGACGTTGTCGTCTACCTCGAGGCCCTGAACCGGCGAATCGTCGGTCGGCCGCTGCGCGACATCGCGCTGAACAGTCCGTTCGTCCTCCGGTCGGTGACGCCGCCGCTCGACTCGGTCAAGGGCGAGATCGTCCGGGAGGTGAGCCGGCTGGGCAAGCGGATCGTGTGGCGCTTCTCGGACGAGCGCTGGCTCGTCATGCACCTGATGATCGCCGGGCGTCTTCGATGGCGGGACACCGTCCCGCCCGCGTCGCCGGTTCGCCGATCCCAGGGCACCGGCAAGGCGCTCGCGCAGCCGCCAGCCAAGCTCGTGCTGGCCACGTTCACCTTCGACGCAGGCCGGCTGTACTTCACCGAGGCCGGGTCGAAGAAGCGGGCCTCGTTGCGCCTGGTCCAAGGCAGGTCCGCGCTTCAGGCGTTGGATCCTGGAGGGCTCGAACCGATCGGGGCGAGCGCAGCGGAGCTTCGGACGGCGCTCGCGCGTGAGCGTCACACGCTCAAGCGCGCGTTGACCGATCCAACGCTGGTGAGCGGCATCGGCAACGCATATTCGGACGAAATCCTGCACCACGCGCGTCTCTCGCCGCTCGCACGCACCGACGCGCTGACCGACGACGACTGGCGGCGGCTGCACGAAGCCGTGCAGTCGACGCTGACGGTCTGGATCGCCCGGCTGCGCGCCGAGACGGGCGAGGGCTTCCCGGAACGGGTCACCGCGTTTCGCGATGGCATGGCGGTCCACGGTCGATTCAAGCAGCCGTGCCCGGTGTGCGGGTCGCCGGTGCAGCGCATCGTCTATGTCGACCACGAGTGCAACTACTGCGCGGCCTGCCAGACGGGCGGGCGGGTGCTGGCCGACCGGGCGTTGTCCCGCCTGCTCAAGGGCCAGTGGCCGCGGACGCTCGAGGACTGAGGGTCCCCGTTCCGGCGCACCGCGGGCAGCCGGCTTGCCATAGTCAATCACTCAATGTAGATTCATAGATATGCGTCAGGCGTCGGCGCTGTTTCGATTGCTCGGCGACGAGGCGCGGCTCCGGATCCTCCGGGTGCTGCGGCAGGAACGGCTGAACGTGACCGAGCTGACTGGCGTGCTCGGCCTCGCGCAGTCTGGTGTCTCGCGCCACCTCGGCCTCCTCAAGGACGCGGATCTCGTCGTCGAGACGCGGGATGCTGGGTACACTTACTACCAGTTGTCACCGGCGTTCCAGGACGAGAGCCACCGGACACTCCGGGCGGCCATCGAGGAGCAGTTCGAGCAGGCGGCCAGTGAAAGCGTGGTGCGGGCGGATGAGGCGCGGCTGCAGGAAGTCCTGCGGCTGCGGACCGAGAACTTCGAGACCCACGGCGCCGCTGACTCACCCGACGCCCGGCAGCTCGTCCCCGGGCGTAGCTGGGCGGCCTGGGCCCGCGCACTTGGCTTGCTGCTGCCCGCCTGGCGTGTGGCGGATCTCGGGTGCGGCGAGGGCTATCTCACCGTCGAGGCCGCCAGGTTCGCGGCGCGTGTGATTGCGGTCGATCGCTCGGCCGCCGTGCTCGCGCGGGCGCGCGCGCTCGCCAAGCGGCGGCGCGTCTCGAACGTGATCTGGAAGCAGGGAGAGCTCGAACGTGTGCCCCTCAAGGACGAGGCGGTGGACGTGGCGCTCCTGTCACAGGCGCTCCATCACGCGGTGTCGCCGGCTCGAGCGGTGGGCGAGGCAGTTCGCGTCACCGAGCCGGGTGGGCGGGTGCTCGTGCTCGACCTGCGTCAGCACCACGAGGAGTGGGTGCGCTCGAAGCTGGGCGACCGCGCCCTGGGGTTTCCCGATCGCGTGCTGGCCGACCTGCTCGAGGGAGCGGGTCTCGTGAACGTGCGGCTCACCGTCGGGGCCAAGAAGGCCGGCGACCCGTTCGTCGTCTTGATTGCGGTCGGCGAGAAGCCTTCTGCGACAACGGGTCGCACACCTGACAAGCCGTCATCTCGTGTTGTCGCCAAGGTCCGCCATGGCGCCGCACCCGGTCGCAAGAACGGAGGAGCTTCCGCATGAGCGCAGACACGTGCTCGACGCTCGATCAGCTGTTGGCGGGTCGAATCCTCGTGCTCGACGGTGCAATGGGGACGATGGTGCAGCCGTACGGGCTGACGGAGGCCGACTTCCGCGGACAGCGCTTTCGGGACCATGGTCGCGACCTCAAGGGCAACAACGACGTTCTGGTGCTCACCCGACCCGACGTCATCGGGGAGATCCACCGCGCGTACCTCGCGGCGGGCGCCGACATCATCGAGACCAACAGCTTCAGTGGCACGACGATCGCGCAAGCCGACTACGCCCTCGAGCCGTTCGTGCGGGAGATCAATCTGGCCGCCGCCCGGCTGGCTCGGGCCGCTGCGGACGAATGGACGGCCCGGACGCCCGATCGCCCACGCTTCGTGGCTGGATCGATTGGGCCTACCAACAAAATCTTGTCGATCTCGCCCGATGTGAACAATCCAGCGCTGCGCAATCTCACCTTCGACGAGCTGTGCGCGGCCTACGAGACGCAGGTGGAGGCGCTCCTCGACGGCGGGTGCGATCTGCTGCTCTTCGAGACCATCGTCGATACGCTCAACGTCAAGGCGGGCCTCGTGGCCGCCGCGCAGGTATTCGAGCGCCGCGGCGCGCAGCTGCCGCTCATGATCTCGGTGACGATCACGGACCGCAGCGGCCGGACGCTCTCAGGGCAGACCATCGACGCATTCTGGGCCTCGGTCGCCCACGCGAAGCCGTTCAGCGTCGGCATCAACTGCGCGCTCGGCGCCCGCGACATGCGTCCCTACCTCGCTGATCTCGCGCGCATCGCCCCGTGCTACATCAGCTGCTACCCGAACGCCGGGCTGCCCAACGCGTTCGGCGGCTACGACGAGCGGCCGGAAGACATGGCGGCCTCGCTCGGTGAGTTCGCGCAAAGCGGATTTCTCAACATCGTCGGCGGGTGCTGCGGCTCGACCCCCGACCACATTCGGGCGATTGCCTCGGCCGTGAGAGGGGCGTCGCCGCGCGACCGCTCTTCGGGCGCGGTGTCGAACCTGACAACGTTTGCCGGACTCGAGACGCTTACGATCCGGCCCGACAGCAACTTCCAGATGATCGGCGAGCGCACCAACGTCACCGGCTCGACGCGGTTCGCGCGCCTGATCAAGGCCGGTGACTTCGCCGAGGCCACGCGCGTCGCGCTCGACCAGGTGCGCGGCGGCGCGAACCTCCTCGACGTCAACATGGACGAAGGCATGCTCGACTCGGAGCGTGCCATGACGGAGTTCCTGAACTACATCGCGACCGAGCCGGAAATTGCGCGCGTGCCCGTGGTGATCGACAGCTCGAAGTGGTCGGTCATCCTCGCCGGCTTGAAGTGTGTGCAGGGGAAGCCAGTCGTCAACTCCATCAGCCTCAAGGAGGGCGAGGCCGATTTCCTCGAGAAGGCGGCGACCATCCGGCGCTTCGGAGCGGGCGTCGTAGTGATGGCTTTCGACGAGCAAGGGCAAGCCGACACGATCGAGCGAAAGGTGGCCATCTGCCAGCGCGCGTACCGGCTGCTCACCGAGCGCGCCGGCTTCGACCCGTCGGACATCATCTTCGACCCGAACGTCCTCGCCATTGCGACGGGGCTCGAGGAGCATAACGCCTACGCGAACAACTTCATCGAGGCGACGCGGATCATCAAGGCCACGTGTCCCGGCGTGAAGGTGAGCGGCGGGATCAGCAACCTGTCGTTCTCCTTCCGCGGCAACGACGCCGTGCGCGAGGCGATGCACTCGGCGTTCCTGTTTTACGCCATCAAGGCCGGTCTCGACATGGGCATCGTCAACGCCGGGCAGCTGGCGGTGTACGAGGACATTCCAGCCGACCTGCTCGAGCGCGTGGAGGACGTGTTGTTCAACCGCCGTCCTGACGCCACCGAACGCCTCGTCGAGGTGGCCGCGCTGGTCAGAGGCAGCGGGAAACGACCCGAGCAGGAGCTGGCATGGCGATCGGGAACCGTCGAGGAGCGTCTATCGCACGCGCTCGTGCACGGCATCGTCGATTTCATCGAGGCCGACGTCGAAGAGGCGCGCGGTCGCTATCCACGGCCCCTGACGATCATCGAAGGCCCGCTGATGGACGGGATGAAGGTCGTCGGCGATCTCTTCGGAGCCGGTCGCATGTTCCTCCCGCAGGTCGTGAAGAGCGCGCGGGCGATGAAGCGCGCCGTGGCGTACCTCGAGCCGTTCATGGAACAGGAGAAGCACCAGTCGCCAGGAGCCCAGAGCGCCAAAGGGGTCATCGTCCTCGCGACCGTCAAGGGTGACGTCCACGACATCGGCAAGAACATCGTAGGTGTCGTCCTCGGCTGCAATAGCTACAAGGTCATCGATCTGGGCGTCATGGTGCCGTGCGACCGCATCCTGCAGGCGGCCGTCGAGGCCAAGGCCGACCTGGTCGGCCTGAGCGGCCTCATCACGCCGTCGCTCGACGAGATGGTCTTCGTCGCCAAGGAGATGGAGCGTCGCCAGATGGCGCTGCCGCTGCTCATCGGCGGTGCCACGACCAGCCCGCAGCACACGGCGGTGAAGATCGCGCCCGAATACAGCCAGAGCACCGTTCACGTGCTCGATGCGTCGCGGGTGGTCGATGTCGTGTCGAAGCTGCTCCACCCGACGCAACGGCCGGAGCTCGAGCGTGCGAACCGGGCACGGCAGGCGGAGATTCGCCGCCAGTTCTCCGCCCGCCAAGATCAGCCGCTCCTCGGCTACCGAGAGGCCGTCAAGAACCGTCTCACCCTCGACTGGACCGAGCCGCTGCCCGCGCCCCCGTTCCTCGGCGCACGCGTCCTGGATGATGTCGCGCTCGACGAGCTCGTGCCCTTCATCGACTGGACCTTCTTCTTTGCCGCCTGGGAGCTGAAGGGCCGGTACCCGGCGATCCTCGAGCATCCGCACTACGGAGCAGCGGCGCGCGAGCTGTTCGGCCACGCGCAGACACTGCTGACCGAGATCGTGAGCCAACGGCTGCTCACGGCCCGAGGGGTGTACGGGTTCTGGCCGGCGGCCAGCGACGGCGACGATGTGGTGGTCTTCGCAGACGAGACGAGGACGAGCGAGCGCATCCGCTTCACGATGCTTCGGCAGCAGGAGCGGATGGCCGACGGCAGGCCGAACCTGTCCCTCGCCGATTTCGTGGCGCCGCAGTCGGTGCCCGTCCACGATTACGTCGGCGCGTTCGCGGTGACGGCCGGCCTCGGCACCGACGATCTCGTGCGACAGTTCGAGGATCGCCACGACGACTACCACGCCATCATGGTGAAAGCGCTCGCCGATCGCCTCGTCGAGGCGTTCGCCACCTGGCTGCATGTGCGCGCACGACGGGAGTGGGGCGGGGAAGCCGTGTCGGTGGAGGACGCCGTGGCGGAGCGCCATCACGGGATCCGACCCGGGTTCGGGTATCCCGCCTGTCCCGATCACAGCGAGAAGTTCAAGTTGTTCGATCTGCTCGCCGCACGCCGCATCGGCATCGATCTGACCGAGCACGCCGCGATGACGCCTGCCTCCAGCGTCAGCGGTCTGTACTTCGCGCACCCGGCCGCCCGCTATTTCTCGGTCGGCCGAGTGGGCCTGGATCAGGTCGAGGAGTACGCGCGACGCAAGGGGCTGAGCGTCGACGCCGTCGAACGCTGGCTGACGCCCAACCTCTCGTACGAGCCTGTTCGCGCGTGAACGAAAGAGGGGCGCCCGGTCGGACCGCAGGCACCTCGAGCAGCGATTCCTTCTGCACGGATCGCCGCATTTCTACATGTCGTCGCCCGCAAAACGCTCGCGAGGTGTCGTCACGTGCAGAACACTCGAGACGAAAAGCGTGAGCGTTCGCGCCTTGCGGGCGATTTGGTACGTCGGTGACTGACAGTTTTGATCAAATGATCCGTTTCGGAACAGGATCGGCCATCGCAGGCCGTTGATCGCTCGCGATCCTGGCTGCTAAGTCCCAGAAGAGCGGTTAGTTACTGAGCGCAGTGCAGAATTGAACACGTGGCGCGCCGGTTGCTCCAGCCGGTGGTGCCATGACGATTCTCTCTTCTGCGTGGACCGCTCGCCGCAAAGCGGTGTGGGGCCCTAGACGACGCGCGTTGGCGCTCGTCGTCGCGATCTTGGGTCTCGCCCAGGTCGTCGACGCTGGTCCCAGACACGAGCGCACGCGATCGCAACGCGCCCCCTCCCGCCACCGAGAGACCGCACGGGTGACACGACCCGGACGGCCGGCCAGCCAAGTCGTTCAATACAAGGTCGACGCGGAGGTGTCGCGCCGGAAGGACCGCAGCGCGCTCGATCGGACGCCGGTCATCGTGACGCTCTTGCCGGGCGCGCAGCTGCCGCCCGAGTTCCGCCGGTTCGCGCGCGGCGGGCACAAGCTCGACATCATCAACGGTCAGGTGCTCGACCTGCCGAACGGCGTCATCCGGCGTCTCGAATCGCGGCCAGAGATTTTCCGAGTTCACTACGACCGGCCGATTCACGCGCACAACTATCGGACGTCGGTGACCGTCGGAGCCCACACCGTTCGCAACACGCTCGGCTACACCGGCGCTGGTATCGGGGTGGCGGTGATCGATTCCGGCATCAGCGGCTGGCACAACGACCTGACCAGGGGGAACGTCAGCCAGAACTATCCCTACGGCGATCAGCGCGTCGCGAAGTTCGTCGACTTCGTGAACGGCGTCATGCTGCCGTACGACGACAACGGCCACGGGTCGCACGTGGCGGGCATCATCGCCGGCAACGGCTACGATTCATCGTACCAAAAGGCTGGCATCGCGCCGAACGCCTCACTCGTCGTGCTGAAAGTGCTCGACGCGAGCGGTCAGGGCACGATCAGCCGGCTCATCGCGGCGCTCAACTGGATCGCCGTCAATCACGCGATCTACAACATCCGCGTCGTCAACATGTCGGTCGGTGCGCGGATCAGCGAGTCGTATCACACCGATCCGCTGACGCTGGCGACCAAGCGCGTCACCGATCTCGGCATTACGGTGGTGACCGCGGCCGGCAACCTGGGCAAGAACAGCCACGGCGAGAAGCAGTGGGGTGGCATCACGGCGCCCGGTAACGCACCGTGGGTGTTGACGGTCGGGGCGTCGAGCACCCAGGGCACGAACACCCGCGCCGACGACACGCTCGGTGGATTCAGCTCGATCGGGCCGACCTACATCGACCACGCGGCCAAGCCGGACCTGGTCGCGCCGGGGACGGGTACCGTGTCACTCGCCGTGCCGGGCAGCTTGCTCTACGCGACGCGCCCGACATCCCTCGTGGCCGGGTCGTGGGCGCTCGGCGACATGCCGTATCTGAGCCTGACCGGCACGAGCATGGCGGCGCCCGTCGTCAGCGGGACCGTGGCGCTCATGCTCCAGGCCAACCCCAGTCTCACGCCGAACCTCATCAAAGCCATCCTGCAGTACACGTCACAGCCTTACGCTGGATACAAACCGCTCGAGCAGGGAGCCGGCTTCCTGAACACGCTGGGCGCGGTGCGGTTGGCGCGATTCTACGCGCTGAACCGTGCGAGCCAGGGGATGCCGGTGCAGCGAAGCTGGAGCAAGTCGATCATCTGGGGCAATCGGCGGCTGACGGGTGGGTATCTCAATCCGCGCGGGAATGCCTGGTCCAGCAACGTCGTGTGGGGCACGACGACCGTGCCGAGCGCCACAAACGGGGCCGGCGACAACGTGGTATGGGGCACGCTCTGCCAGACGAGCTGCGACAATGTCGTCTGGGGCACGCGCGACGCCTCGGGCGACAACGTCGTGTGGGGCACGCGCGACGTTTCCGGTGACAACGTCGTATGGGGGACGACCGCCGGCGACAATGTGGTCTGGGGTACGACCGCGGACGACAACGTGGTCTGGGGAACCCACGCGACCGATGACAACGTGGTGTGGGGCACTGACTGTGCTGGTGGCGATTGCGACAACGTGGTGTGGGGCACCTCGGACAACGACAACGTCGTCTGGGGCACGTCCTCGCTCGGGGACAACGTCGTGTGGGGGACCTCCGGTGGCGACAACGTCGTGTGGGGCACCTCATTCGACGCGTGGGGCAGCAGCGGTGCTGATGCCGAGCACCAGTCCTTCCCCGATACGGCAAGCGAGCCGGTTCCCGATATCGAGCTGGAGCTGAGCAGCCCGGCGGTCTTCGTCGACGTGCAGGAGGGCATGTAGTCATGGAACGCATGCCCTATCGCACCGACCTCGACGTGCACGTGGCCACGGCCGCGCCCACATCGACCCTCATCTCAGAGACCTCGTCGACGGCGAGCGATTGGCGCGAGGCGCTGCCGGTCCTGGCGGCCGGGCAGGTCGTGCTGCGCGAGCTCCGTCCATCCGATGCGGCGTCGCTCTTCACGATGCTGACGACAGCCGAAGTGGCGAGGTTCATTTCGCCGCCACCGACCACCGTCGAGGGCTTCGAGCGTTTCATCGACTGGACGCTGCGGCAGCGAGCCGCCGGATGCTACGCGTGCTTCGCCGTGACGGTCGCCGGCCAGGACACCGCCATCGGGATCTTCCAGGTGCGGGCGCTCGACCGTAGCTTCGAGACCGCAGAGTGGGGATTCGCGATCGGCTCGCCGTTCTGGGGCACGGGAGTGTTCGACCAGGGCGCCCACCTCGTCTTGGAGTTTGTGTTCGACACGATCGGCGTGCAGCGGCTCGAGGCGCGAGCCGCTGTGCGCAACGGCCGAGGCAACGGGGCCTTGCGCAAAGTGGGCGCGGTCCAAGAAGGGGTGCTGCGCAGGTCGTTTTTCAGGAACGGCGAGTATCTGGACCAGGCGCTCTACGCGATTCTCGCCGACGACTACCGGGCGGAGCAGGACGCGAGGTACCCGGACGTCGTATTCGTGCACTGATGTGATTGGGACGTGTCGTCCGGCTCAAGCCGGACCACTCTAGCGGCGAGCAGTCGAGAGAGCGTCGAGACAAAGGCAAGATCCGAGGTCTCGAGCGAGGCGGTGGCATTCGCCGCAGCGCTCGAGCGAAGGGCCGGCGTGAGCCGGCCCTTTTCTTTTCTGCGTCACCGGTCTCACCCCTGCACGCCCAGGTCGTTCACCCCCGCACGGTTCGGCCGCCCCTGACTCGCCGCTTCCATCTCTGTTCCTGTTTGATGCATCGAGACACGACCGAGAACTGCTGCGCACACGCCCGATGTTTTCCGCCTGAAAGGAACGGGTCGCACGTTTGTGACGTCGGTTTGCGCCTTTCTCCGCTGTTCCATCTCGGAACGGTCGCGTGAATCTCGAGGCTGGCCACCCGCAGCTCTGATGCTGGAACTCCTTTGGTGACTCGTACTTATGCGGGTGGTCTCATCCGTGGTCGAGCTTGGTGTGTTCGTTGCTCTGGTGGAGGATACCTATGTCCTCTCTCTCTCTTCGTTCAACTGCTCGTCGCAAGGCCGTCTGGAGCGCCAAGCGCGCGCTGACGGCGCTGGTGCTCTTGGCGTTCGGCGTCGCCTCGTCGACGACCGATGCTGAGGCCCGGCAGCGTCGGTCGCGAAAGTCCACTGTCAGCCGTCACGCCGACACGTCGAACGCCCGGGTGCGTCGCGACCTGTTCGGTGCGCGCGTGCGTCGCTACAAGCTCGACGAGGAAGTGACGCGCCGCAAGGATCGGAATCCACAGGAGCGCACCCGGGTCATCGTCGCGCTCCAACCCGGCGCGCAGCTGCCGCCGCAGTTCAAGCGGTTTGCGCGCGGGGACCGCAAGCTCGACATCATTAATGGCGCCGTCCTCGACCTGCCGAACGGGGTCATCCGGCAGCTCGAATCGCGGCCGGAGATTTTCCGGGTTCACTACGACCGGGAGATCCAGGGTCACAACTACCGCACGTCGGTGACCACGGGCGCGAGAAGCGCGCTACTGCAGCTTGGGTACACCGGTGCCGGCATCGGGATCGCCGTCATCGATTCGGGGATCACGAGCTGGCACGACGACCTGACAAGGGGTGGCAGTACTCAGCTGTATCCCTATGGTGATCAGCGGGTGGCGAAGTTCGTCGACTTCGTCGGCGGCCAGACGCTGCCCTACGATGACAACGGCCACGGCTCGCACGTGGCCGGGATCATCGGCGGCAACGGCCACGACTCGTCGTCTCAGAAGGCGGGTGCGGCGCCCCGGGCGTCGCTGGTCGTGCTGAAGGTTCTCGACGCGAATGGTCAGGGCACGATCAGCAACATCATTGCGGCGTTGAACTGGGTGGCCACCAACGCAGCCACTCACAACATCCGCGTGGTCAACATGTCGGTCGGCGCCCGGATCACCGAGTCGTACTGGACCGACCCCTTGACGCTCGCGACCAAGCGCGTGACCGACATGGGCATCACCGTGGTCACGGCGGCTGGGAACTTCGGCCGGAACGCGAACGGACAGCCGCAGTGGGGCGGCATCACCGCTCCGGGCAATGCGCCCTGGGTGCTCACGGTTGGCGCGTCGAGCACGCAAGGCACCAACACACGCCAAGACGACAAGATGGGCGGATACAGCTCATCGGGTCCGACCTACATCGACCATGCGGCCAAGCCAGACCTCGTCGCCCCTGGGACGGGCTCGGTATCGCTTGCGGTGCCTGGCAGCCATTTGTTCAACGCCAATCCCTTGGCCCGCGTGAACGGCTCGCTCGGCTTACCGGTGTATCTCAGCTTGACTGGCACCAGCATGGCGGCCCCGCATGTCAGCGGCGTCGTCGCGCTGATGCTACAAGCGAATCCAAGCCTGACGCCGAATTTGATCAAGGCGATCTTGCAGTACACCGCGCAACCCTATCCCGGCTACAAGCCACTGCAGCAAGGCGCGGGCTTCGTGAACGCGCTCGGCGCCGTCCGCCTCGCGCGTTTCTACGCGCAGAACACGGTCAACGGGAGGATACCGACCCAGAACAGCTGGAGCAAGACCATCATCTGGGGCAACCATCGCTTGAACGGTGGCTACCTCAATCCACGCGCCAACGCATGGTCGAACTCGGTCCTCTGGGGCGCGGCACGCACGATGAACAATGCCGGCGACAACATCGTGTGGGGCACGCTCTGCGAGAGCAGCAACTGCGACAATATCGTCTGGGGCACGGGCGATGTGACGGGTGACAACATCGTCTGGGGCACGGGCGGCGACGACAACATCGTCTGGGGCACGAGCTTCAACGACAACGTCGTCTGGGGCACCACCTCCGACGATGACGACAACATCGTCTGGGGCACGGACTGCAGCGGCGCTGACTGCGACAACATCGTGTGGGGCACCTCGGACAACGACAACATCGTGTGGGGCACTTCGGATCCCGGCGACAACGTGGTCTGGGGCACGAGCTGCCAGTCCACGCCCTGCGACAACATCGTGTGGGGCACCTCGACCGACGACGCGTGGGGCAGCAGCGGCACGCAAGTCGACGCGGTTCACTTCAATGACAGCGCAACCGAGCCCGTCCCAGACCTCGACGCCGAGCTCGAAACTCCGGCGGCGGTCGTGCCGGTTGGGGGAGGGCTCTAGTCATGGAATCCATGACCTATCGCCCTGAGCTCCGTGTCCAGTCACTGTCGATGGCCACTCACACAACTCTCGCCGCGGCCCAGCAGACAGCGGATTGGCGCGACCAGCTGCCAACACTGACGGGGAAGCGTGTGGTGCTGCGCGAGCTGCGGTTGACCGACGCCGCGTCGCTCTTCACCTATCTGACGGCGGAAGAGGTCACGCGCCACGTCTCGGCGCCACCCTCGACCGTCGAGGGCTTCGAGCGCTTCATCGGCTGGGTGCGCCGGGAGCAGGCGGCTGGACGCTTCGTGTGCTACGCCGTCACGCTGGTCGGCAGCGACACTGCCGTCGGCGTGATTCAGGTCCGGATGACGTGCGCGGAGACGGCCGAGTGCGGCGTGATCATCGGCGAGCCGTTCTGGGGAACGGGGGCCTTCGAAGAGGCCGCGATGCTCGTCGCCGGGTTGTCATTCACGACGTTGAGGCTGCGCCGGCTCGAGGCGCGCGTCTCGATGCAGAACGAGCGGTGCCTCAAGGCCCTCCACAGGATCGGTGCGGTTCAGGAAGGCGTGCTGCGGAAGTCTCTCACCCTGCGAGGTGAACAACACGATCAGGCCTTGTTCTCGATGCTGCACGAGGACTTCGTGGCACTGCTCGCCGGAAAGAAGGTGACACCGATCGTTCACTGAAGACCATCGGAACCCGGGACCGTCACTCACGCGGTAATGACGGTCCCGGGTCTCTCGCTTCGGGCTGCCCGCATCGTCGCGGACTCATGTCCCAGGTTGGCGTCCTTCTCCCGTTTCGACCGGCCGCTCCTCGGTGCTCGACCACTCACTCCATGAGCCCGGATACAGCTTGGCGCCCGTCAGCCCCGCGTGCTCCAGGGCGAGCAGGTTGTGACACGCCGTCACACCAGAACCGCAGTAGCAGACCGTGCGCTCGGGGGCGGTTCCATCCAGCAGGGTGTCCCACGTGCGTTTGAGCTCGCTCGGCGCCTGAAAGACGCCCCCCTCGGTCAAGTTCAATCTGAAGAACCTGTTCAACGCGCCCGGGATATGACCGGCGGCACGGTCAATCGTCTCAGCGTCACCTCGAAAGCGCTCGGGGGCGCGCGCATCGATGAGTCGCCAGTCGGAACGGCTGCGCAGGCGATCCACCACCTGGACGTCGACGACCAGATCGGCGCGCACCAGCGGGAGGAAGTCTCGGCGTGGCCGCGTCTCACGGCCGCCACGTGTCGCGTGGCCCTGTGCGAGCCAGGCGGCAAACCCGCCGTCGAGCACCGCGACCTGCTCGTGGCCGAGCCAGCGAAGGAGCCACCAGCACCGGCTGGCCCAGGCGCCGGTGTCCTGGTCGTACGCGACGACTTGCGTGTCAGGTCCGATGCCGAACCGGCCGAACGTGTCGGCCAGCCGTATAGGGTCAGGCAGGGGATGCCGGCCGTTCTGACCCGTCTTCTCCCCCGAGAGGTCTCGTTCCAGATGGGCATAGACCGCACCGGGGATGTGCGCACGTTCGTACTCCCGCTCGCCCCAGTGGAGAGCGTCCAACGCGAAGCGGCAATCGACGAGGACCCAGTTCTGACGGTCGAGGGCCGCAGCGAGGCTGGCGACATCGACGAGTGTGGTGAACGGCATCACAGCATTACGCTACGTCCTGACGCCGATCGTGTCGAGTGACTCGTACTTGGCGGGGTGGTGCCACGCGGGGCCATCCGTCACGACAGCGGCCATCGACTGGTCGGCCGGATGCGCCGGCTCAGTTCCCTGGACGCTTGTGCGGCGCTTCGCAGGGCTGAAGCCCTGCGCTACAAACGGCATCGACAGCGGATGCGTGGGTGGCGCACTCAGGGTGAGTGTTTGGCGCAGCCAAGGCGAGCGTGTGGCGCTGGGCTTCAGTCCTGCGTCTTCTGTGGCGCGCGGACGTTGTTGGACGGAATCCGTGAGGTACCATACCGGCGCATGAGCGGACGCGCGGCCGCACCCACGCTGAGTGATCTCTCCCATCGGCTGGGCGCCTTCATGGTGGATCGGCATCCCTTCGCGATGTCCCAGGTCGTCGAGGCGCTCGAGGCGGTGTGCGTTGGACGAGCGCTTCGTTCCGCGGACGACATCGAGGCCCTCCGCGTGCCGTTTCGCGACGCACTCGCGGCGCGGTTCGGCGCCCTGGCCGACCGAAGCGCCGATTTCCCGGACGCCTCCCCGCGGGTGGCAGCGCGTCAACGCGTCGATCAGGCTCTGGTCTCGCTCATTGAGGATTGTGACGGATGCCTTCGGCGTGCGGTGCTCCGCGCTTCGCTCACGGCCGACGAACGGCGTGAGATCCTGCGCGGGATGCACCTGACGCGAGCGGTCGACAATCAGCTGAAGGCGTTCTTCAATGCGAGCGACGTGCGGTTCAAGGACGTCGCGTTCCAAGGCAAGGGATTCCGGTCGCGTGGCCAGGAGGCGATCTACGCCGCGGCGCTCCGACTGAAGCGCGGACCCGCGCATCGAACCGCCGACGGGCTGTGGCTGGGCGATGTGGTCGCGCCCGTGATCCGCGATCTGGGCGTCGCGCTCGCGATGCGTCCGGGACCAGAGACGATCCGGATGGCCCTCAACGCCCAGATGGCCAAGGAAGGCCCGCCGTCGGACGGCAAGGACCTGACCATCGGCGATTTCTCATGGGGCATCTTTCCCCCCGCCGCTCCGATTGCCACGGCAACCCTTGCGGTGTCGGGCATGGCGCTGGCCTTCTGGCGAGAGGGATCAAGCCGACTCGTGGTCTCGTTCATTGGCGAGGGTGGCTCGTCGCTCGGTGAATGGCACGAGGCCATCAACCTGTGTGCGGCCCGGCGGCTGCCCGCGATCTTCTGCATCGAGAACAACCAGACGGCGCTTTCCACCCCGGTGAACGAGCAGTCGGCCGTCCGCTCGTTCGCCGACAAGGCGGTGGGCTACGGCATCCCAGGAGTCACCATCGACGGCAACGATGCCGACGAGATCGCGGCGGCGTTTGCCTGGGGGGCCGAGCGTGCCAGGGCGGGCCATGGTCCGACGCTCATCGAGCTCGTCACGATGCGGATGTGTGGGCATGCGCATCACGACGACATGCTCTACCTCGGCCGGGACCAGCCGGCCGGATGGTCGACACCGACCGCGACAGCGCAGGGTTACGTTGACGCCGAGCTCTATCAGTACTGGGCCGCACGGGATCCGCTCGAAATCTACGCAACGCGATTGATCGCCGAGGGGATCATCGGGGCCGACGCGCCAGCAAGGCTGCGAGCTGAGGCCGAGGCGCTCGTCGAGGCCGAAGCCCGCGCGCTGCGGGCGCGGCGGTGGCCCGCGGCGGAAACGGCCGGGCGGGCGGTCGTCGCCGGCGAGCCCGCCCGTGTAATCAGCGAGCCGTTGGACGCCGTGATGCGTACCGCGGGCGGTGACGAGGGCTTGCCGCCGCTCGAGCCGGGTGCGCCCTTTGATCCGACCGGACAGACATTCCTCGAAGCCATCACACGCGGAATCGCCGACGCCCTGGCAGCCGACGAACGGGTGTTTGTGCTGGGGGAGGACGTCGGCGGGCGCTACGGCAACGCGTTTATGCTGCTCCGCCCGCTTCTGCCCAAGTACGGGGCTCGTCTCCTCAACACGCCACTGGCGGAGGGCGCCATCCTGGGCGCATCGGTTGGGGCGGCGCTTGCCGGACAGCGCCCGATTGCCGAGATCCAGTTCAACGATTTCGTCGCGACCGGGTTCAACCAGCTCGTGAACAACGCGGCGAAGACCCGATACCGGTGGGGCGGATCGGTGCCCATGGTCGTGCGCTTGCCGTTTGGCGGCATGCGGCATGCCGGCCCGTACCACTCGCAGTGCACCGAGGCATGGTTCTATCGAACCCCTGGCCTCAAGATTGTCGTGCCCTCGACGCCTGAGGATGCGCGAGCGCTGCTGGCGGCGGCGGTCGCCGACCCAGACCCGGTGCTCTTCTACGAGCATATCGCGCTGTACAGAGAGCCGCGCATCAGGCAGCTCCTGTCAGCGGAAGCGCCTGATCCCTTGCCGCTCGGCCGAGCGGCGCTCCGCCGGCTGGGCGACCATCTCGCGATCGTGTCGTGGGGCGCATATGTCCACGTGGCCCTGCGCGTCGCCGATCGCCTCGAGGCCGATGGCATTCACGCGAGCGTGCTCGATCTCCGGTCGCTCGCGCCGCTCGATCGGACGTCGCTCTTGCGTCTCGCGCGGCACTGTCACCGGGTGCTCGTCGTGCACGAGGATTCGCGCACGGGAAGCGTCGGCGAGAGTCTTGCCGCGATCATCCAGGAGGAGGCGTTCGAGTGGCTCGACGCGCCCGTCCGCGTCCTGGGCGCGCTCGACACGCCGGTGCCCTACTCACCGCCCCTCGAGGAGGCCTTCCTGCCGAGCGAGGCGCGTGTCGAGCGCGAGGCCCGCCTCTTGGCTGCTTTTTGACAGCCCGCGAGCGTCTGAACGATTCGATGGGGGGGCATTCGTGAGGAAGCCTCGTCGTGGAGTTCGCCCGGGAGATGAATGACCGCCTGCCGAGCCGTCATGCGCCGTCGGGCGAGGGCCGATGCTGTCAAGGGTCGCGCCCAACACCTGCCCTCAAGCCGGATATGATCGTGGAGATGGTCTCAACAGCCGCTACCCCGACACTTCGACTCTCAGCAGTGATTCTCGATTTCGATGGCGTAATCCTCGACAGCGAGACGGCCGAGTTCGAAGCCTATCGGTCGGTGTTCGATCGATTCGGCGTCACGCTCACCCCCGAAGAGTGGCGTGGACAGATCGGCATCTTCGTCGAAGGATCACGTCAACGCTGGCACACGCAGCTGCACGCTCTCGTACCGAACGTTCCCGCACTCGATGTGTTCGAGTTGGAGGTGCGCCGGCGCTTCAGCGAGCTGTTGCCGGGCGGTCCAATGGCCGGCATTCTGGAGATGTTGAGCGCGCTGGAGCGAGTCGGTGTGCCCGCGGCGGTTGCCTCGACCTCGCCAGCCAGCTGGGTCGTCCCCGCGGCGACTCGAATCGGGATCGCCGACCGCGTTCGCACGATCGTCAGCGCCGACGATGTGTCGCGCAGGAAACCGGAGCCGGATGTGTACGTCGAGGCGCTTCGACGTCTCGACGCCGACCCCGCACGCACGGTCGCGATCGAGGACTCAGGTCCCGGCGTCGCTGCGGCTCGCGCCGCTGGCCTCAAGATCGTCGCCATTCCACACTGGCTCACGGAGCACCACGACTTGAGCGGCGCGCACCTGCGCGTCTCGAGCGCGCAGGACTTGAGCCTGGAAACGCTCGAGGCGCTGCTTCACTAATCGAGGCTCTGCCCCGAACCCCGGCTCAGTCGTCTCTTCGACCAGCTCAGGACGGCTCTGAGCCACGTCGACAGCGATCGCCAGGACCCCACGCTAGAATGAACCCCCTGTATGGCTTCTCCAGTTCCCCCGACGCCCGAGACCCCACCGGCGCCCGGCCTCGATTTCATCCGCGCCATCGTCCAAGACGACCTTGCGAGCGGCAAGCACTCGCGCGTCTCGACCCGATTTCCGCCCGAGCCCAACGGATACCTGCACATCGGGCATGCCAAGTCCATCTGCCTCAACTTCGGCGTGGCGGCGGAGAACGGTGGGACGTGTAACCTCCGGTTCGACGACACCAATCCCACCAAAGAGGACGTGGAGTACGTCGAAGCCATCAAGACCGACGTGGCATGGCTCGGTTTCACGTGGGACGGGCTCTTCTACGCGTCGGACTATTTCGAACGGCTCTATGAATGCGCCGTTCAGCTGATCGAACGGGGCCTCGCCTACGTCGACAGCCTCAACGCAGACGAGATTCGCGCGATGCGCGGGACGCTGACCGAGCCGGGTCAGAACAGCCCCTACCGCGATCGACCGGTCGCAGAGAGCCTTGACCTCTTCGCCCGCATGCGCGCTGGGGAGTTTCCTGACGGCGCTCACGTCCTGCGCGCGAAGATCGACATGGCCTCGCCGAACCTCAACATGCGCGATCCGACGCTGTACCGGATCCGACATGCCACGCACCATCGGACGGGCGACGCCTGGTGCATCTACCCGATGTACGACTATGCGCACCCCCTTTCGGACGCCGTCGAACGGATCACGCATTCGCTCTGCACCCTGGAGTTCGAGGATCATCGTCCCCTCTACGATTGGTTGATCGATCACTTGATCGACCAGTTCGACCGCGCGCGCCCGCAGCAAATCGAGTTCGCCCGACTGAATCTCAACTACACCGTGATGAGCAAGCGAAAGCTCCTCCAGCTGGTACAGGGCGGCTACGTGACAGGGTGGGACGACCCTCGCATGCCGACGATTTCCGGTTTGCGGCGCCGAGGCTTCACGCCGGCCGCGGTCCGCGACTTTTGCGCTCGCATTGGCGTCGCCAAGAAGGAGAACATCATCGATGTCGCGCAGCTCGAGCACAGCGTGCGCGAAGATCTCAACCGCCACGCGCCCCGCGTGATGGTCGTGCTCCGCCCGCTCAAGGTCGTCATCACGAACTATCCGGAGGGCCGGGTCGAGGAGGTCGACGTCATCAACAACCCAGAGGACCCTGGCGCTGGGACTCGAAAGGTCGAGTTCTCCCGCGAGCTCTCTATCGAACGCGACGATTTCCGCGAGGATCCGCCCAAGAAGTTCTTTCGACTGTCGCCCGGTCGAGAAGTCCGGTTGCGGTGCGCGTATTTCATCACCTGTCGGGAGGTCGTCAAGGACGAGCGGGGAGAGATCGTCGAGATCCGATGCACCTACGATCCCGCCACCCGAGGAGGCGATTCACCCGACGGACGCCGCGTGAAGGCCACGCTGCACTGGGTATCGACCGTGCACGCCGTGCCGGTCACGGTGCGGCTCTACGACCGGCTGTTCTCGGTGCCCGATCCCGAGTCAGTCGAGGCGGGTCAGACGTTTCTCGATCATCTGAACCCGAGCTCCCTGGAGGAGGTGCGGGACTGCCAGGCCGAGGCCGGGCTGGCCACGGCGCCGGTCGGCACGCGGGTCCAGTTCGAGCGCCTCGGCTACTTCTGCGTCGATCCCGACTCGACCCCTGGCGCGCTCATCTTCAATCGCACGGTCTCGCTGCGGGACACGTGGGCAAAGATCGAGCAGAAGCAAAGCAAAGATAGCGAGTGAGACGCCCGCACCCTCTGCGCGACCTCGAGCCGGCAGGGGCTGGCTGGGCGAACGCAGCCCGCGCAGCGACGGATCGCGACAGGCTACCTGAGGCATTCGTGTACAATGCCGAGCTTCATCGTGGAATACCTCATCAAGCAATACGATCTCGAGCAGGGCGCGCTCGAAATCCAGTACATGGAGGAGTTCTTCGGTGAGTTCCCGCGGAAGAAAACCGCCGGAGAGATCATCGATCGGCTCCGCAATCGCGCGCATCTGATCCTGCTGGCGACATCACAGCTGCCCGACGATCCCGGGACGGTGGTCCCGGTCTCCTTCAAGGTGGCGCACGAAATCCACGAGGGCGAATCGACTCCGAAACTCTCCGATCTCGTCGCGCGGCTCCGCGATGCTGTGCAGTTCGAAGGGCGTCGGATCCTGTACTCCTGGATTGGCGGGACGCGCCGCGATTGGCGGGGTCAGGGTCACTTCCGGGCACTCACCGAGGAGCAGGAGCTGTGGGCCATCGGACATGGCTTTGACGAGGTCGTCGTCAAGACCAAGAACCGACACTACGAAATGCGCGGGACGCTCGATCACCTGCGGTTCGAGGTCATCAAGTACGAGCGCCACGGCGTGGACAACACCGAGTCGAAGGTCTATTTGAGCAAGAAGCTCGTCCCAGAAATCCTGGGTCGTCATCGCGGACATCGGACGGTCGTGCAGGCGACGATGTAATCGGTGAGCTCATGCGCGAGAACCATCGCGCCGACAGATGTACGTATAGCTGAGCCAACCCGGGCCAGCCGCGTTGTCATCCACCACGCGAATCAGCTGCCCGCCGTGAGCGGCGATCGTCTCTTCGACGGTGGACCTCGGCACCACGTGCATCTCGAAAACAGGTGCGCCGCCGCGCAGGCGTCTCCACAGGCGACGGAGCAGCGAGAATCCCTGCCGGCGAGGCCCCTCAGGTCTCACCGCCGAAGCACTGCGGCTCGAGGCATCGCGAGGCACGTCCGGTCGGGGTCCGTGCACGTCCACGATCGCCCGGGCCGTTTGCGATCCACGCTCGGTGAACCAGCAGATGTGCTCCTGGACCAGGTCGATCTCGAGGAGGTATCGGCCGGCGGCCCGCGGAGCCTGCACGCGCAGCACGACCTCGGCCGTCTTGCCCGGCGCCAACGGCCTTGTCAGTCTCGCGCGGCCATCATCGTCCACGATACGGGTGCCGTCCTCCCGAAGCCAGTGGTTGCCGAGACAGATGTGTCGTCCCGCGGGAATGTCGTGGTCCCATGTCACGTCGCTTCGATTCGTGACGCGCAGGTGCACGTCGGCGAACGCCGAAGCCGGGATCGCGGTTGGAACGTCGGTGAGGTCAATCTGCGCGTCATAGGCGGCGTCAGGTAGCGCGTGTGCAGCCGAGATCTGCGCTTGGGTGCGTGTCTCGGCCGGCAGTTGGAACACGACGAGGCCGCCGGGCTTGGTCACCCGCAGGAATTCCGCGATGTAACGAAGGGCAATGTCCGGTGGCACGTGCTGGAGCACCAGGCACGAGTGGACCATGTCGAAGGTGGCGCGCGCGAACCGGTGCAAGTCGGGATCGCGGTTGACCACGAAGTCGCAGCGTGCGTCGGTGGGTTTGTGCTGCCGCGCCGCGTCGACCATCGGGCCGGCGACATCGAGACCGATGGTGTGCTGGAACCGCTCGGAGAGCGGTATCGTGAGTCGACCAACGCCGCAGCCGAAGTCGAGGCAGGTGCCAGGCTCGAACGTGGCGCCGGCGTCGCCGAGCACACGCCACAACTTCTGCACGTGCGCCCGGCCTGACTCGAAGAACTCTGCCGGATCCCACTTGCCGCCGTACTTCGCGGGATCCGAGAGCACGCCGAAGAGGGGATCGGTCTCCCCGAGCGCTTCCCAGTTCCTCGCCAGCGTCCGGAACCTCCGCAGGTCGGCCATCACAGAAGGGCTATCGACGCGTGCCGAGCGGGCGCCCGGGGCATCGGATCGTCATGTTTCCTCGAAGATACCGGTCTCCCTGTTCTTGCGCACACCGTTCCAGGGGAAGCTCCGGCCGTTCATGGCGATGTAGACGCCTGGGGAGAGCACCTGCACGAACGAGAGCGCGCTGCCCAGATTGAACAATCCATCGGAGCTGCCGAAGGCGTAGGGAACCATGGCTCCGGTGAGCACGATCGTCTTCGAGCCGTCTGCGGGAAACGCGGAGGCCAGCGCGCGGCCGGTCTCGACCATCGTGTCGGTACCGTGGGTAATCACGATCCGAGTCTCGATCGCCTGACAGCACCGATCCACGACGAGTGCCCGGTCGGTGTCGGTCATCTCGAGGCTGTCGATCATCATCAACGTACGGATCGACACGTCCAGGCGACAGCGGCCGAGCCGCAGCATCTCGGGCAGGTGCGTGTCCTTGAAGAAGAGGGTTCCGGAACGTTCGTCGTATTCCTTGTCGAACGTCCCGCCGGTCACGAAGACGCGAATGCACTCAGCACTCATGACTGGGAACCACGCGGCGCGGACATCGAAGTCGCACTAGAAGGTCTGGGTATTGTCGGGCCGCACCGTGGAAACGTAGAGTGCGTTGAACAGCATGGGGAAGGTCGCGTGGGTCTGCGCGCGGTGTTGGGGGCGGAGGCCGAACAGGACGATCCGACCGGGCCGCATATCCACCGACACCACGGCGGCGCGGCCCGCCATCAGCTCTTCACCCCGCAGCCACCCCGAGGCGAGTACATGCTTTGTGGGATACCTCGCGACCACCGTCGATCGATCGACCGACAGGCCTTCGAGCGCGAAGAACGGACTGTTGTTGTAGAACCCGTAGGTTTCGGGTGCCATGCCGAGGCCGATCGGGTGGGTCGTATCGACCTGGATGCGAAGGATCGAGCCGGGCGCCGAGTGCTGATCGCGACGAAGCGAACGACGCAGATCGCGCACCGGGACGCCCATCTGGTCGAGGGCCAGGTCGCACGCGGCTCCAAGCGCGACCAGCGTCCCTCCCTCGGCCACGAACCGATCGAGATTCGCCACACCGACCGAGCCAATGCCCCCCCGGTATTCGGGCCTGATCGTCGGGCTGTCGAAGCCGTCGATCATCTCACGGGGTGGTTGATCCGGAAGGACGATGACGTCGAACCGCTGACGCAGCCGGCCCTCACGGATGTCGCTGTTGTGAAGGGTGGTGACCGGGAACTCATAGCGTTCGAGGACCCAGCGCGTCCAGCCCTCGTCGATGTTTCCGCCCGTCCAGGGGGCGTACATCCCGATCCGCGGCGCTCGGATGCGAATCGGCGCCGACTGCTCCCGCCCCGGCTTGGTCTCGGGTGACGCGGTGACTCTCAGCCCGAGCTCGCGCGCCACCGAGTTCATCGTGTCGCGCTGCACGTCGGTGACGAGGACGTGTGTGCGCGTCGACGCGGTGTCGCCGTTCGCGCTCGGCGGCACCAGGCCGACGGTCGCGCCAGCTTTGAGCAGTCGATTGACGGCGATGGCGTTGTCGCCTCCGACATACTCGAAGGAGAACTGTGTGCCGCTTCCCTCGACCCGTCCCGGCGCGTCGGGGCGGGTGCGCACGCGCGTCAATCGGAGCGAGTCAGGCAGCGGCACGCGACTGAGCTGGACGTCCACGCCAAACTGCAGCCCGAGTGACCAGGCCGTCACGTCGTACGGCGGCTCGGGCACTGCCTCGGCCCCGCGGCGGACATCGGGGTAGACCTGGGCTTCGAGCAGGTCCTTGGCGTAGCGCGCGAATACCTGCGACATCGGGATGACGAACGTGCCGGCCGCGTAGCGCCGCTCGTCGATCGCGAACGCGTGCTCGGCCCGGTTGACCTCCACGCCACCGAGCATCAGGCGATCGACCAGGTGCACCACTTCGCGTGGATCGTGCTGCCCTTCGACCGGGATCAGGATGTGGCGCACGTCTCCAATCCGCGAGTCCTCGACCGTCGACCGATTGACGTCGTAGACCTGCCGGACGAGCGTCTCGCGCAGATCGGCAGTCGTTTCGAGCAGCGCCTGTGTGGCGATGAGCTGATAGTCGACGATATCGCGCAGCGTCCAGCGGCCGCCGAGCCAGGGACGTGGGTACTCGGTCCGCGGGAGGGTATCGGTCGGCGGCATGAGCGGGGCGCCGTCGAACCGGGTGGAGGTGCCCGGGGGGTCGCTTGTCGGGGGCGTGAAGCGATCCGCGGGCGCGCGCAGCTGGATCGTCGGCGCGGCGATGCGGACGCTCGCAATCTCGGTGAGCAAGCCGATCTGGTTGTGCCACCAGCCGCTCCACGCCATAGCGCCCTGCCAGAAGTTCGTGTAGGTCGAGTTGTAGATGATCCCGGTCTTGCCGGCCGACTCGAGCGCGGCCGCCTGCGCCTGCCCGAGGATCGCGTTCCAGCGGTAGATCAACGGGTGCACGTTCGGGTTGATCGGATCGGTGGCAGGCATCACGAAGATCCGCGGCCCGTTGCGACCCATCTGGTGTGCGTCGAGCCACACGACGGGAAACCACTCGTGCCACGCGAGGCGGGCGATGAACTCACTCTCCTTCTGCGTGAACATGAACATGTCACGGTTGTTGTCGTGCCCCGCGTACGGGTGATAGAGATACGGCAGCGGACTGCCCTCGTAGGTCGTCCCCAGGTTCCGATTGAACCAGTCGGTGATCATGATCTGGCCATCCGGATTGAGGCTCGGCACGAGGAGGAAGATCACGTTGTCGAGAACCTTCTTCACCTCCGGCGCGTCGCTCGTCGCGAGCTGGTGCACGAGCTCGAGCGTCATCTGCGCCGGTCCGACCTCATCGGCGTGAATGCTGCACGTGAGCAAGACGACGATCTTGCCGCGGCGAAAGATCTCGTCGCGCTCCCGCAGCGACGGCGCGCCCTCCTGGAAGTACAGCTTCCGCGCCAGCTGCTTGTACCGGTCGAGGGATCGCAGCGTCTCGGGGGCGCTGATCTCGAGGAGGAGGAACGGCTGGTTGCCAGTCGTCTTCCCGAGCTCCCGAAGGTTCACCCGGTCGGACGCCACAGCCACCTGCCGCATGTAAGCGACGATAGTGTCCCACCGAATGAGCTTGTTGTCGGCGCCAACCTTGAACCCGATAAACTGTTCCGGCGCAGGGAGGACCGTCGCGGCGGTGAGCCGGTCCACCGGTGCCCAGCTCGTCATGAGGAGCAGGCCGGTCAGGAGCGAGGCGACCGGCAGTGCGGTCGAACGACGGGGCACAGGGCAAGGATAGGTCAGGCCTGCCGCGACAGACAACCCATGTCTGATACGTTCCTGCCCGTCACCACCCGAATGGACGCCGTTCAGGCGCCAATCATCCCCATCGTCGGCGAGTGGATTCGTCAGACGCCCGGGACGATTTCCTTGGGGCAAGGCGTCGTGCACTACGGGCCCCCACGCGCCGCGCTCGACGCGGTTCGGGACGCCCTTGCCGACCCGCTGCTCGCCGGGTACCACGACGGCGCGGGGCTGCCTGAGCTGGTGACCCTCGTGGGCGGAAAACTGGCGGCCGAGAACCAGACCGACCTCTCGCGGGGGATGGCGGTGCTCGTCACCGCCGGCGCCAACATGGCGTTCATGCACGCCGTTCTCACGACGACGTCGCCGGGCGACGAGGTGCTGCTCCCGGTCCCGTTCTACTTCAACCATGAGATGGCGATTGAGATGGCCGGCTGCCGTCCCGTACGCGTGCCCAGCGACGAGCGGTACCAACTGCAACTCGACGCGATTCGAGCCGCGCTGACGCCGCGCACCCGGGCCATCGTCACCGTATCGCCAAACAATCCGACCGGCGCCGTGCTGACTGACGAGTCGCTGCGCGAGGTGAACGATCTGTGTCGTGAGCGCGGCCTCTACCACATCAGCGACGAAACGTACGAGTACTTCACGTACGGACATGCGCGGCACACCTCACCGGCGTCGTTCCCCCGCGCGGCGGGCCACACCATCGCGATCTACTCGCTGTCGAAAGCGTACGGCTTCGCAGGGTGGCGGGTCGGGTACATGGCTTACCCGTCACACTTGACCGAGGCGATGTTAAAGAGTCAGGACACCATCTTGATCTGTCCACCTATCGCCTCGCAGGTCGCAGCTGGTGCAGCACTGCGGGTGGGGCGCCGCTACTGTGAGCCGTACGTGAGCGCGCTGGCGTCGCTGCGCGAGACGGTCGTCGACCGGCTCTCGGCCCTGGCGCCGCTCGCCACGGTTCCCGCGGCTGACGGTGCCTTCTACTGCCTCATGCGCGTCGACACGGGGCTGGATCCGATGACGCTCGCCGAGCGCCTCATCCGCGAGTACCGCGTGGCGGTGATCCCCGGTCCCGCGTTCGGCTTACACGAGGGCTGCTACCTGCGGGTCGCGTACGGAGCGCTGCAACAAGAGACGGTCGAGGAAGGGATCGGCCGGCTGGTGACCGGACTCCGGCAGATCCTCGGGCCAGTGGGCAAGGCGATTGGCGAGTCTCGCTGACGTCTCGGCAGAGGCGGGCGCGCAACGACCCGGCTGAGCCGCTGTGCGGCGAGGTTGGCCCCGCACAACGGCGGGCGCGCACGTGCGCGCCCGCGGGGAGGCGGAGCAGGCGTCGGGCCCCCGCGCGCGACTGAGCCGGGGTTCGGGCAGAGCCCGATGGGTCAGCGTATCGCGATTGGGGCGACCGTCGATCCCGTCGCGCCCTGCAGCTTCAAGGGCTGGAGGAAGAACGCAAACTCGTAGACGCGCTTGGCCGCCAGCTCATCGAGCTTCATGTTCTCGAGGATGTGGATGCCGTTCACCACCAGGAGGATCTGGTGGACCGGCAGTGACAGCTTCGGATCGGGCGTCGGGCTGATCTCGACCGGGGCCGAATCGCCGCCGATCACGACCGGTCCCTGGCGCGCCAGCCACTCCCCAGCCGCGGTACCGATGCCGGGATTCGCCCCCTGGTACTTGGCGTTGTCCTTGCCCCAGAGCTTTCCCCATCCCGTGTGGATGAACACCACGTCGCCGCGCTGGATCGCCACTTTCTGCCGAGCGAGCGCTTGCTCCAGATCCTGGACGGTCACCTCGTAGTTCGCGGCGAGCATCTCCACGTTCTTGAAAGCGGCGACGTCAATCAGTACGCCGCGCGTGACGATGGCGCCGACGTTCTGGATGCCGAGTTTCGTGAATCCGTTCCGGGTAGCGATGGCGTCCATCTTGAAGCAGTTGTAGAGACTGTCGCCGATCGTCTGGTGCGCGAAGCCATCGAACTGCGTGCCCACTTGCCCCATCTCAGCGATAACCAGCTCCTCGTTCGACCCTCTGCGGTTCGAGGTGTCGGTCATGGTGGTGCGTTTCGTCTGGAGATGGAACTGCCGAACCGGGTTGATCGGCATGGCGGGCGAGAGCACTTGGCCCAGCTCGATGACCTCACCCGTTCGAATGAGTTTCGCGGCGCGTAAGACGGTCTCGGGGCCAACGAGATTGGCATGACCGCGCTCATCGGTGGCGCCGAACTGGGACGGGCAGCGCTTCGAATCGGGCGGCAGCTGCCAAGACTGTGCGTGCGCGACGCTGGTCGTTAGAAGAGCCAGCAGAGCCAAAGATGCGACAATTCGCATGTTCGTGAGATCCTTTCTTCGTCAGAGAGGTCTGGGCATACTATCAGGGCCCGGACGACCACATGAGAGAATGTCGAGACTGAGAGATGACCGACATGAGGCACAGCCTGGTTCGCTCGATCGCCGCAATCCTTCTCGTCCCTGCCCTGCTCGCGGGTGGCGCCGACGCCTCCGATTGGCCGCAGTTCCGAGGGAGGGACGCCGGGGCAGTGGCCGACGATCCCAGGCTGCCCGACACGTGGAGCGCCACCGAGAACGTCGTGTGGAAGATCGACGTTCCCGGCAGCGGATGGAGCTCCCCGGTCGTGACCGGCAATCACGTGTTCCTCACGGCGGTCGTGGCCGAGGCCTCCGAGATGGAGGCCGCCAAGCCGGGGCTCTACAATGGCGGTGTCGTCACCGCCATCTCGAAAGCGGTGCACCGGTGGATGGTCTACGACATCGATCTGCAGACCGGCCGCATCCGATGGGAGCGTGAGGTGAAGCGCTCGACGCCTACCGCGCCCAAGCATCAGAAGGCGAGCTACGCGTCCGAAACGCCGGTGACCGATGGCGAGCGCGTGTATGCGTACTTCGGAGGGATGGGGATCTACGTCTTCGATCTGAGCGGCAAGGCCCTCTGGTCGAAGGAGCTCTGACCCTTCAAGACGCGGAACGGGTGGGGCACAGGCACCTCGCCGATCGTCCACAAGGGGCGCGTCTATCTCGTCTGCGACAACGAAGAGCAATCGTTCATGCTGGCGCTCGACGCGCGGACGGGCAAGGAGATCTGGCGCCTCAATCGAGAGGAACCGACCAACTGGTCGACGCCGTTCGTCTGGGAGCATGCGCGGGGTGCTGAGCTCGTGACCGCCGGATCGGGCCGCATCAGGTCCTACGACCTCGAAGGCAGGGCGCTCTGGGAGCTCGCCGGGATGTCGTCGATCACGATTCCAACACCGTTCACCAAGCACGGTCTTTTGTACGTGAGCTCCGGGTATCTCGGTGACAAGCTGCGTCCGACCTATGCCATCAAGCCCGGCGCCAGAGGCGACATCACGCTCAAGACGGGCGAGACGAGCAACGCCTTCGTGGCCTGGTCGGAGCCGACGATTGCCTCGTACAACCCCACCCCGCTCGTGTACGGCGACAATCTGTACACCCTCCTCGACCGAGGCTTCGTCACCTGCCACGACGCGAAAACCGGCCGTGAGATCTACGGGCGCCAGCGGGTGGCCGCCGACGCAACGGGTTTCACGAGCTCGCCATGGGCGTACAACGGCAAGGTCTTCATGCTGAGCGAGGACGGCAACACGTATGTCATGCAGGCTGGGTCCGAGTTCAAGGCGGTGGGCCAGAACAACCTGAACGAGATGACGCTCGCGACGCCGGCCGTGGCCGACGGGAGCCTGCTCATTCGCACGGCGTCGAAGCTCTATCGCTTCAGCCGCACCGCAGTCGCGATCGCCCGGTGAAGCACGCGCCAATCACGGCGCGTGCCGATCAGTCATCTTTCGAGCGACGGAGGATCGCCACGAGTTCCTTGCCGCCGAGCGCCGTCTTTCCGACCGTCATCCCCACGATCTCGTACCCGGCGGCTCCAGCGTCCGACATCTCCTTCTGAAGGGTCGCGGTCCTCGTCGTCGCAATAAGCCTGTAACTGGAACGCCGCGACTCGGCGTCCTTGTCGCGCTCGAGGATACAGACGACCTCTTCGCCTCCAAACGCGGACTTGAAGACCGTCTGGGCACGGTATTCGAAGCCAGCGTCAGCCGCGTGTTGCAGCTCTCTCTGCATGGTCGACGTCTTCGACGTCGCGAGCAACTTGTACGCGAACCGCGGCCGCGCGTCACCGCCTCGCGCCACGACGGCGACGACCTCATTCCCGCCGATGGCCGTCTCGCCGCCCATGATGGCCTGGAAACGAAACCCGTCCTCCGCCGCCTCGTTCAGTTCCTGCTCCATCGTCGACGTCTTGCTGGTGGCGAGGATCCGGTAGTCGACACCCGGCCTTGCCTGGGCGCCCACCGTTTGGCGACCCTCTCCGAACACCATCGCGAACAGAGCCAGGGTCAGGGCAGCAACGGACTGCCGGCTTGGCACGCGACCTGTGCAGCGTTGGAGGGGAGACATCCTCATTGTTATACGTCCAACTCGTCGGCTTGCTCCGCCCGTTCCATGATGAACCGGAATCGCGCGGACGCATCCTTGCCCATCAGCTCGTTGATGACCCGGTCGGTCACGATCTGATCCGAGACTTCCACGCGGAGCAGTCGTCTGGTGCGCGGATTGAGCGTGGTCTCCCACAACACCTTCGGCATCATCTCGCCCAGCCCCTTGAAGCGGGTGATTTCGGGCGTCGCACGCCCATTCTTGTTCTTGAGGATGGCATCGCGCTGTGCATCGTCGAGCGCCCAGAAGGTCTCCTTGCCGATGTCGATGCGGTAGAGCGGCGGCTGCGCGAGGAACACCTTGCCGGCAGTCATGAGTTGCGGCAGATGGCGGTAGATGAAGGTCAGCAGCAGCGTCGCGATGTGGTTGCCGTCCGAATCGGCGTCCGCCAGGATGATGATCTTCCCGTAGCGCAGCCTGCCGAGCTCGAAGTTCTTGCCGAGGCCGCACCCGAGCGCGGTCACCAGGTCCGACAGCTCCTTGTTCTCGAGCACCTTCGCGAGCGACGCGCTCTCGGTGTTCAGCACCTTGCCGCGCAGCGGCAGGATCGCTTGTCGCGCCCGGTCGCGTCCCTGCTTTGCCGACCCACCCGCCGAATCGCCCTCGACGATGAAGAGCTCGCTGCCGTCGCTGGACGGGTTGGTGCAGTCGCTCAGCTTGCCTGGCAGGTTGAGGCGTGTGGACGTCGCGCTCTTGCGTGAGACCTCGGCTTGCGCCGCGCGGCTCGCCTCACGCGCGCGGGCCGCGAGGATGATGCGGGCCACGATGGCTTCGGCGACGCTGATGTTGTGATTCAACCAGTGTTCGAGCGCCGGACGAACCAGGCCGTCAATCGCCGACACGAGCTCGGGATTGTTGAGGCGGTCTTTCGTCTGTCCCTGGAACTGCGGCTCCTGGATGAAGGCGCTCAGAACGCCCGTCAAGCCTTCGCGAATGTCTTCGGACACAATCGTGACGCCCTTGGGCGAGAGGTTGTGCGTGTCGATGAAGTTGCGTACCGCCTTGCCGATGCCGGCGCGGAGACCGTTCTCGTGCGTGCCGCCCGAGCCGGTGGGGATGCCGTTCACGTACGACCGGATGTGCTCGTCGGTCGCCTCGGTCCACTGTAGGACCACCTCGAGCCTGAGTCCTTCGTCCTGTTTACCGAGCGCGAAAGGGGTTTCGTGAATGGGCTTCGCGCCCCGGCTCTTTACGATGGCGCGGACGTATTCGAGGATGCCGTCCTCGTGCTCGAAGACGGTCCGACTCCTGGACGTCTCGTCCTCGAAAGCGACCCTCACCCCTTTGTGGAGGTAGCTGGCGACCTCGAGGCGCTCGCAGATGACGGCCGGATCGAACTCGACCTTCGGAAAGATGGCGGCATCGGGGTGGAAGTACACCGTCGTGCCCGTTCCCCGCGCCGGTCCGAGCTTCTTCAGTGGACCGACCGGCTTGCCCTGCTTGAAGCGCATTTCCCACTGGGCGCCGTCGCGCTTGACCGTTGCGACGAGCTCCTTCGACAGCGCGTTGACGACGCTGGCGCCGACGCCGTGCAGGCCGCCGGCCGTCTTGTAGTTGCCGGCCTCGAACTTTCCGCCGGCGTGAAGAACCGTGAAGATGACCTCGAGCGCGCTTTTCTTGGTCGCGGGGTGCTTATCGACTGGAATGCCTCGGCCATCGTCTTCGACCGTCACTGACGAGCCGTCGGCATGGAGCGTGACGTGGATGTTCGCGGCGTGGCCGTTCATCGCCTCGTCGATGGCGTTGTCGAGCACCTCCCAGACGAGGTGGTGGAGGCCAGCCGAGCCGACCCCGCCGATGTACATCCCGGGCCGCTTACGGACGGGCTCGAGCCCCTCGAGAACGGTGATGTCTTTGGCCGTGTAATTCGCAGAAGCCATGTCGTCCAGGTGTAGTAAATTGCGACCTTGTCCCTGCTGAAGCCGGCGTGACGGCTAGGCTGTTTGTTCAGTCGCCGTTCGTCGTCCGCAGCGGGGCGCCGCGGCGCGACCACAAGCTTAGTACTTCGGCGTGGCGGCCGCATAGCCGCCGCGCGCGAGGGAGTGGCGCCGGTTATGGACCCTCCCCTCGCCTGGACAACGGCGTGGGCGCGGACCGCTGGACGCACGTTGACCGCTGATCGCGGGGACGTGTCCCGCCGTTCACACGGGACCGGGGCCCCACGGCGAACGTTGAGAACGATGCCGCGTGCACTGCTGTGCTTGTGGATTGTAGCGGCATTCTCGCTCCAGTCCGTCGACGCCGGGACGTCCGGCGTGTCGGCTCCCGTCTCGGCATCGGTGATCGACGTCCTTCAGACACATGGCGTCGTCGTCGAGCCGGAGCCCTCGCGAGTGCTCGTCGAGCTCATACGACTCCTCTACGGCGGCAGCGAGAATCGCGCAGCGGTGTCGGACGCACTGCGTCGGGAGGCGATCTCCGCTGACAGTTCCGAAGCCGGCCCTGCGTTTCACCTCACGGTGCCGCTTCGGCACGAGGTCTGGAATCGGGCGATCTTCAAGCGGGCGATTCCAGCCGACCGTCTCGTCGTGAGCATCCTGGCCGACAGGCGGGCAGCGCTCCTCCTCCACGGACTCTTGGGGCTGGATGACGACACGCTCGCATATCTCGAGGCGCATCCGACCGTCCTCAGTCAGCTCTACGAGCGGGGAACTGCGCCGTTTGCGGCCTTTGCTGGCAGCCTCCGTGTGGTCGACGGGCGTGTCGTTCCGCCCGGTGCACCTGACGCGGTTGGACTGTGGGAAGCCGCAGTGGGCGCACCGATCTCCGATCCGGCTCGCTTCATCACGCTGCTCTTCAGCAGCCGTGAAGGGCGGGAGGGCCGTGTGGCCTATCTCTACGACACCGTCGCGCAGCTCGACCAACCCCGCGCGGCGTTCGCCCTCGGAGCAGGACTGGCCGGTGGCGTGCGCGCGGCGCGGTTTCAGGCGCTCGTGGCAGCGGCTTTGCGAGAGTACGGCGATTGGAAACTCGACGTGCGCCCGTTCTCGAGACCTGCCCACGATCTCGGTCTGCTGTTCCTGCGGCTTCGAGTCGATGCGACCGGACGCCTGGCCCCGCCGGCGGACCGGCCGTTCTGGAGCGCCGTCTTCGACGCCGCTCGAGACGGCGTTGACCCAGACGACGCCGCGCAGCCAGGCGACACCGCGCTCGGGAATCCACCGGACCACACTGGGCCCATGGTCGACGCCGCGTGGCTTGCGCGCGCGATGAGCGGCGGTTCGATGTACCTACGCGGCGACCGCATCGATCAGCTGGCGTTCGCCCAGCGTGTGTTCGGGTCGATGGCAGAAGGGGAACGGCAGACGGCCGTGGAAGTGGTGCGGGCGTTGCCGAAGTACCGCATGCTTCTGCTGACACTCGAGCGCATGGGTGTACGCGCGCCCGAGACGTTTGCCCTCGCGCTGCGCCAGGCGACCCGGCTCGACCTGGGGGACGGCAACAGGAGCTTCTGGCAGCTCGCTCAGATTCAGTCGGCGCTGGCGTTGATCGCCAGGATTCATGAGTTCGGCACCATCGATCAGGCGACCGCGCTCCGCATGTTGAATGCGCTCTTCGCGCTGACACCCGATGAAAGCAGGCACATGGGTCAGGCGGTCGCGGGGTGGCTCGTTGCGGAGATCCTCCCATCGATGCCGCCGGGGGCGGACGCCGAGACCCGCCTCCTGCTCGGTCTCGCTGGACGGGCGACGATGGCGACCACGGCGCCCCGGCTCGAGTGGGAAGGCCAGACCTACCGGGTCGACGTGACCAGGGCCGAGGCCGAGCGGCTGCGCGCGGTCCGCGTCAAGCAAGGTGGCTACACGGTCGACCTCGCGCTGGCCCTCGACGAAGTGACTCGCGCCCTTGCGCTCGGAGGGGCAGCGATCGAGGACGTGTCGGTCGCGCACGCGTCACTGGTGGCTCTTCGCGATCGGTTCAGTGCCACGCTCGACCGTGTGGTGGACGTGCTCGCGCCCGGTGTCGAGTCGAACAAGCCGGCGCGTGACGCCATCCAGCGCGCGGTGGCGGATCTCTGGACCGCGAGCCGGTCGCGTGACCCGCGACGCGTGTCGCGAGCCGTTGACCTGCTGCGCGATCTGATCGAGGTCGTGCTCGGCGAGGCGCTGCTCACGCTCAACTACGCGTCGGCGCTTGGGAGCCCCGACGGTGCAGCGCTGCTCGCTCGCAACGTAGCCTTGCGCCACGACTTCGGATTCTCGCGCAGCGGCGACGATCGTATCCGGGTGGCCTGGTCGACTCCACGACAGGATTTTCAGCCGGGCGTCCCCTGGCACGTGTCAGGGTCGGCCCTCGGTTTGCATGTGGCGCTGGCGCGGCTGGCGCTGCGGCGCGTGAGCACCTTCCGCCAGGTACATGCCCCGAAACTGTCCTCTCTCGACCGCGACGCCTTTGCGATCGGTCTTGCGCTGATGCGCACGCGAGATCTGCGCGATCGCGACCGGGACGCGATCAAAGCTGCGATCGAGCGAGGCGAGGCGCGGCTGGTGGCCATGGCAGTGGGCACAGGTGGCGAATCGTTCGACGCGATCGCCGACCACCTCAGGTTGGACGGCTGGCGTCGGCGCGTGGTCCGACACGCGTTGGCCGACGATCCACAGCAGGCGCTGACGCTTTTCACGTTGACCGAGCGGCTGGTGCTCGGCCAGCCGCCCGCGGATACGGCTCTCGACGCCTGGGGCGGGAGCGGACTCCAGATCGCGGGATGTTTGTGCACGACGCTGCTGTTGCCCGAGCGCTGGCACGTGCTGAGCGGGCGGCCGCAGCTGGCGCTTGGCGCCCCGTCGGTCCCGGACCTGAACTTGCGCGTCGCCATGCTCTTGTCCGAGCTGGGCGTGCCGGCGGCACTGACGCGGACGGTCCTCGAAGCGGCCCTCGAAGAGTTCCTCGCCGAGGTCACGCCAAACGACGCGTTCGACTGGTGGACGTTGGCGCGAACGGCCGCGCGTGTCTCGCGCGAGCGAATCGAAGATTACGTGGCCGCGGCGACAGCCGTTGACGGCGCGCTCGTGCCCGAGGCCGAGCCGCACCCCCGAGTGCCCTGACATGCGCGGCGCGGGCGGACGGTCGGTCGTGATAGTGGCTCTGGCACTGCTGGCCGCGCCCGTACCCTCCTCTGTGTCTTCCCCGGCTTCTGGGTCCCATCCGCCTCGCCCGGCCTTCTCAATCGGGGCTCCGCCTCGAACTCCGGCTCGCTCGCCGGCGTCCTTTGACGCCGCTCCGGACACCCCGCGCGGGTCGAAGGGCGGGGCCCGATGCCTCGCGCCGCTTCTTGTCTCACTTCAGGGGCCCGTGTTCGCTGGTCGCGGGCGCGTCGTCGGTCGCGTCTCCGTTCCGTCCTTCCCGTTCTCCCTGTCCCGCCCGTCCCTCCAACAATCGTCGACTGGGCCCTCGACTGGCGCGACGCTCGAGATTACGTCGCCGGAGGCGACGGCATTCGTCAGCGGAGCAACGGTCCTGCGCGCCACGGTCGAGCCCGCGACCGCGGTGACCACCGTCTCGTTCTTCGCCGACGGACGTCAAGTGTGCGAACTCGGAGCCCAGCCTTTCGAGTGCGAGTGGGACGCGGGACGCGACGTGGCGGCGCACCAGATCCGCGCCGTCGCGACGTTGATCGATGGCGGTCGCCTCGTGCGCACGATCAGAACGAAAGGGCTTCAGTACGCCGACCGGGTCGAAGTCGACGCCGTGCAGGTGACGGTGACGGTCACCGACGACCGCGGGAAGTTCGTCACGGGTATTCCCCAGTCGGCCTTTCGCGTCTACGAGGACGGCAGGCCGCAATCGATCGGTTACTTCGCGTCGCAGGACGTGCCGCTCGAGCTCGTTGTCGCCGTCGACGTCAGCGGGAGCATGGCGCCCGCGATGTCACGCCTGAAACGCGCGGTCAAGCACTTCCTCGGCGCCGTGCCCGCCCACAATCAGGTGACGCTCATCGGGTTCAACGACGCCGTCTTCACGTTGACGCGCAAGACGACCGACGTGAACGAGCGGCTGAAGGCCGTCGACCGCCTCGCCTCCTGGGGAGCGACGGCGCTCTACGATGTCATCGTGCGTGGCGTCGAGATGCTGGGCCGGCAGACGGGTCGGCGGGCGCTGGTCGTCTTCACCGACGGCGAGGACCAGGGCAGTCACGTCACGATCGCCGATGTCGAGCGCCGCCTGCAGGCGAGCGACGTCACGCTGTACATGATCGGACAGGGGCGCGGTGTCACGCACGATTACCTGAGGAGGGTCATGCACCGGCTGACGACGCCCACAGGGGGGCGTGTGTTCACGACCGACAATGTCGACGCGCTGCAAGGCGCCTTCGAGGAGCTGCTCGAGGAGCTCTCGAATCAGTATCTGCTCGGCTATCAGCCGACCAATACGACGCGCGACGATACGTGGCGGGAGATCCGCGTTGAGATCGACGGCCAAGCGAACATTCGCGCCAGGCAAGGGTATCGCGCCGTGCCGAGCAAGCCATGACGACAGGGGTCGAGACGTCTCGGGTTCACCGTCGGGCACGGAAGGCTCCTCGGGCGCCGCGCCGAATCGGCCCGGGCCTGACCCGCGCAGCGGCCCTGGCCGTCGCGCTCGGGATCGGGCAGGGCGCCGGGCCACACGCACAGGCGCTCCAGGAGCCGCCGCGCTTTCGATCGGGGATCGAGGTCACGTCGATCGACGTCACCGTGGTCGACGGACGAGGCACGCCCGTTCCGAACCTGACGCCGGACGATTTCGAAGTCCAGGTAGACGGCGACCCTCGTCGCGTGCTGAGCGCAGACTGGGTGCCGCTTGTCACCGAAGTTGGGCCGCCGCCACCGCCGCCGCCTGACGGCTATTCCACCAACGAGTCGACCTCCGGAGGCCGGCTCATTCTCATCGTCATCGACCAACCCAACATCCGGTTCGGCGCGACCCATTCCATCAAGCGAGCAGTCGACTGGTTCCTCGACCGCCTGTTGCCGTCGGATCGCGTCGCCGCGGTGGGGTTGGGTGTGGGGACGGCGTCCACGCCGTTCACGCCCGACCGGGAGCGCATCAAGCGCGCTATCGGCCTCATGTCGGGACAGAGCCGGCAGGTCGGGTTCAACGAATTCGACATCGCCCAGACCGAGGCGATGGAGGTACGGCGCGGCGCGCCGTTCGTGCGCGAGCGACTGATCAACCGGGAGTGCCCGAATCTGGTTGGACCGGAGCTCTCTGCATGCAGCAGCCGATTGATGGGCCAGGCCATGCTGATGGCGCAGGACTCGGCCTACAACGGTGATGCCACGGTCCGGTCACTCGCCTCCCTGCTGCGCGGGCTTTCGACGCTCGACCTGCCGAAGACGCTCATTTTCGTCTCGGAGGGGTTTCCGCTCGAGGAGCAGCGCCAAGCAGTCCGCGAGCTGGGTGCCCTGGCGGCCGCTGCGCGGACGAGCGTGTACACACTCCGGCTCGACGACAACTTGTTCGATGTCGCCGAGCCGCGGCTTCCGATTGCGCCATTCGACGATCGCCGACTCCGGACCGAGTCTCTCGAAGCGTTGGCCCAGGCCTCGCGCGGCGCATTGTTCACGATCACCGGCTCGGGCGCGGGCGTCTTCGAGCAGATCGAGGCCGAGCTGTCTGGCTATTACCTGCTGGCCGTCGAGTCGGGACCGGACGATCGCGACGGCAAAGGGCACCCGATCCGGGTGTCCTTGCGACGGAAAGGCGCCGTCGTTCGTGCGCGGGCGCTCGTCCAGGCCAACCCGGCGGCCGACCGGGAGCGGACCCCACGCCGGCTCGTCGCCGAGGCGCTCGGGTCGCCGCTGCCATTAGCAGGACTGCCGCTTCGCGTCGGCGCCTTCTCGCTGCTCGGTCCCGAGCGCGATCGCATCCAGCTCCTCTTCCATGCCGACGTAGGCACGGGGTACGCGGCCCCGCAGCGGGTCGCGCTGGGGTACCAGATCACCGATCTCGATGGACGACTCGTCGACAGCCAGGCGGCGGACTTGCGGCTCCGTCCGGTGATGAGCGGTGTGCCGTCGCCGCTGCAGTACGTCGCCGGGGCCAGCATTCCCCCTGGTGAGTACATCTTCAAGCTGGCGGTGGTCGAGGGCGATCGCGTCGGGACCATCGAGCATCGGTTCAAGGCGGCCCTCGCGTCGGCAGGTGAAGTGACGTTCAGCGATCTGATGGTGGGTGGGCCGGTCGACGCCAAGGTGACGCAGCAGCCGTCGGTCGGTCATCTCGTCTCGTTCGGGAGCGTGCAGGGGTACGTCGAGGCGTACGGCGAAGTCGAGGGACTCAAGGCGAAGTTCGAGCTCGCCGACGGTCCGACAGGTCCTCCCCTCGTGGACCGCGAGGTCGCACCGCAACGAGTTGGGGGCGGCACGCGCGCGATCTTCAGCGATATCTTGCTCTCTCGCCAGCTCCCACCGGGGCGCTACGTGATGCGCGCAACGGTCATGGGACCATCGGGTGAGCCGCTCAAGACGCTGACGCGTGGGTTGGAGGTCGCGGCACCCCCCGTCCTGATGACCTCCACGGCGGCGCTTGGGCTCTCGGCCGTGCCCACGGCAGATGTCTTTCTCCCCGTGAACGACGAGCTCTTCGCGCGCCCGTTCACGGCGAAGGACACGCTTCGAGACGAAACGCTCCAGGCGCTTCGGAGTCGGGTGGCGCCGGCGGCGATCTCGAGCTTCGATCAGGGCATCGCCGCGCTGACGGCAGGGCAGTACGCGGCAGCGGAGCAGGCCTTCAAGGACGCGATTCGCATCGAGGCCGACAGCGCGCCGATCCTGACGTACCTGGCGGCGTGCTACGCGGCGTCCGGTCACGACCAGCAGGCGGCGGCCGCGTGGCAGACCGCGCTCATCGACGGGTCGGAGTTCGCCGATATCTACGCCTGGTTGGGGGATGTGCTGGTCCGCGCGCGCGAGCTGTCGCAGGCGCGCACGATCCTCGAAGAAGCCGTCTCGAAATGGCCATCGGACGTTCGGTTCGCCCTGCCGCTCGCCATCACCTATGCGGCCTTCGGTCAGGGGCGAGAAGCGGTCCGTATGATTCAGCGTCACCTCGAGGACAAGAACCACCGGAACGATCTCGAGGCGCTCCGCGCGGCAGTCGAGTGGATCTATCACCTGCGCCTCGCCGGTGTCACCGCGCATTCGCCGACGGAGGACGTCAAGCTGGCGCGCGGATTCGCGGACGCGTTTCTGAAGAAAGAGCGCGGCCAACGCGCGTCCCTCGTTCGGCAGTGGATGACCTTCCTCGAGCGGCGCCCCCGATGAGCCGTTCTGAGTGAGGAGGCACCTGATGGGATTGAAGAGATCCCACGCCACGAGCGCCTCCAGCTTCTCGGCTACCCGGCGGGTCGGCTTCTGAGCAGGATCCGGGGGCGCGCCGATGAGCCGCCTGCTCTGGCGCGGGCGCTGGATCACCAAGATGCGCACGTTCATGCCGAGCGCATCGAGGATGCCCGATCGGATGTGAAGGGCGTATGACTTCTGCTCAGCGCGGGGGGTAATGGCGCACGTGGCCCAGCATCTCGGCCGAAGGCTGCGCGACATCTGCCACGACCCAGCCGACCAGCGTGTGAGGTGCCTCGAAGAGGACGATCACGTTTCCGTCTCGTGACGGCGCAGGCCGTGGTCCGTTGCGGACAATCGTGCCTTGCGCACCACCGGGCACGAGCGCCGCCGACGGTGCCACGAGGCGCCTGGCGCCGCGTTTCCTGAGTCGATGCGCCTCCTGCTGACAGCGCGCGTAGGTCTCGGGCCCGCCGGTCAGGTCCGCGATTCGAAGTTGAACCGGTGTGGCTGGCTCGTCGCCCACGTCGACCGCCCAGATCTGGCGGCGAATCGTGTGGAGGTCGTCGGGATCGGTGATCTCTTCGTGCCGCAGGAACTCGGCCCACGCGCCGGCGGGCGTGTCGGCGAAGTAATGAGCCGGCCCCTCGCCGTCAGAATGCCATCTGCCGGCAGGCTGATTCGCGCTCTCCCAGAGGAACGGATAGCGCGCGTCGGTCTGGCGGAAGACGATCATGTGCCCGACAGGGTCACCAGGCTGCGCGCCAGCTCTCGCACGCGCTGTGGCCCTTCTTCGTCGGGATCCCAGTTTCGCTTCAAGAGACTTGCGGGAGTCCTGCCGTCGAGCTGCGTCCGCTTCCGCTCGAACCAGCGTCTGATACCGACCTCGTTGTACGAGCCGGAGAGGTCGCCGACGACCAGCGCCAGGAAGTGGAGGCGCGCGGCCACGAGATCGGGCGTCTCGCGCTCGCCCGATTGATAGCGCTTCAGGCTCGACAACGAGACATCGAGCAACTGCGCGAGGTCTTCAGCGGAGAACACTCGGGCCATCCCCTTCCACTCGTGCGCCGGGGTCGGTGAGGCTTCGAGCGCGTCGATGACCATGTGGAGCAACCGTGCCAGGTCGGCGCTCGATGGTGTCTCGACGTTGTTGATGAAGTCGGCTGCCGAGGTGGCAATGCCCGCCTTTTGGACGTTCGTTGCCAGGCGCCGAATGCCGTCGACGTCGGCCCGCGCCGTACCAGGTGCGACGACGCCCATCGCCTCGGCGCGCCGGGAGGCTTCGAAGGTCAGGCGCGCAACGTCCAGCTCGGGGGGAACTTGAACGGATACCATACGGAATATGGTACTATCCGAACTTAATCCAATCAAGCTCCTCCGTCTGAGATGATCGGACTGCACGGGACAGCCGACCCGAGAGGATGGCCGACAAGACAGAGCCCCGGAGCGTGGCTCGCGGCGAGCCACAACCACGGTCGCGCTGGGCCGCGAGCTCGACCTACTCGTTTCCCGGATTCTCGCTGTTCTTCCGGCTCCGAGGACGCCGCGTGCTGGACGCCGCTTTCTTCGTCCCTGATCGGCGGGCCCCGCGGCTCGCCACATGCGCCGGCGCCGGCTGAGCGTGCGGAGAGACGCGTGCGCGCGGGCGCTTCGGCTTGGCACGGCCCAGGAGCTCGGCGGTCGTGTCGACCACGGACACCGGTTGGATGTCGACCACGTCGAGGTCAGCCTGATCGATCACATCGTCGACGATATCGACGGCCACGACGGTCGTCATCTCCTCGGCGATATTCCCGTTCGGCTCAGCGTCTTCCGCAGGGGTCGGTCGCGCAACGGCCGCAGGACGCGCAAGCGCAGAACCCTGAAACACGCGGAGGCCGCCGCGCCGGTCGCGCTCGAGGCGAATCAGGTTGTCGCGCTGGCATGCGCGGAGCAAATCGAGCAGCCCGCCGAAGCCGTACCGGCGCTCGTCGAAGGCGGCGGCACGCAGGATCTGCTTGGCGTTACGCAGATACATCGGCCAGCGCGCGTTGGCGGCGTTCCCGAGGATCTCTCCAGCCAGCCGCACCCCATCGGCGTTGTCCCCGAGCTGGGGAAGTGACTCAGATGCCGGCGGCTGCACAGCCTCCGCCTGCGGCAGCGCCGACACCGGCATGTCGGACGCGAGGTCTGTGCGGTCCGCGGCGGCGTCTTCGCCCTCCGGGCGGGGTCTGCTGATCCCCTCACCGTCCTCGGACGGGAACGACGGGTTCAGCTCGACCATCACGCTGCGGCCCGAATGCTTGAGCGTGACGAGCCCCGACTGCGCGAGCTTCTCGGCGAAGTCGAGGAACGACGAGGCGCCGTAGCTTCGCTCCGAAAACGTGGAGTCGAGCTGCAGCAGCGTGCTCTTGAGCAGCCCGGTCTGCGGCGACACTTCGCGATCGGCGAGGATTTTGAGCGCGCGGCGAACGATCGGAAACGCTTGCGCGATGGGCGAGACGGCTGACGGCACCGATGGGCGCCCGCCACGTGAGGAGGGCCGTCGCACGAGGTTCTCATAGGCGATGAACTCGTGGCAGTTGCGCTGGAGAATGATGCTCGTGAACGCCCGGCCGCCGACGACGAAGACCTTCTTGTCGTACTGCTTCAGCTTTTCGACGAGCGAGAGGAAGTCGCTGTCGCCGCCGACAATGACATACGCGTTGATGTGCGGGTGCGTGAACGCCATCTCGAGGGCGTCGAGCGCGAGGTTGATGTCGGCGCCGTTCTTGTCGCCGCCGGGTGTCAGATTGCGCTGCACGAGACGGATGGCGTGCTGCGTGAGGTGGCGGCTGTACTCGCTGGCGCGAGTCCAGTCGGCGTAGGCGATTTTGGTGACCACTTCTCCGCGCTCCTTGATCGCTTCGAGAATGGTCCCGATGTCGAAGTGTTCACCGAGGGTGGTCTTCACGCCGATCTCGATGTTGTCGAAATCGATGAACACCGCGATGTTGACGCGTTCTTGATGTGCCAAACGGACGATCCTTACAGGAAGTTTGAGGCTCTCGAGCGGCGACGGGGTGTCGCGGGGCCGGGCGACTCGGACCGCAGCGGCTGGACAGACCAGCGAAGATGGGCAGCGGGCGAGCCCCGGCGGAACGTCGAGGCAAAGCTATTGTAGCGCAAAAGCGCTTCACGCGGCAGGATTTTCACGAACGCTCACTGCGGGGCTCGCCGGCTTCTGGGCCAGGGTCCGCGGCAGATAGGATCGCTCTCCGTGCCACGGCTCATGGATTTCGTCGTGCGGACGGCGTATCGGACCGTCTACTGGGCGGCGCGAGGCTGGTGGTTCCTCCGCCGGCCCCGGACGTCGAGCGCTCTGGTGGCGCTCTGGCGCGGCGACCGTGTACTGCTGGTCCAATCGAGCTATCGTCCGGACCACTCGCTGCCGGGCGGATTCCTCCGACGATCCGAGTCGCCGGCCGTCGGCGCGGCGCGGGAGCTTCGCGAGGAGCTCGGCATCAGCCTCCGGCCAGACCTGCTTCGTGAAGCCTGGCGCGGCACCCGCCGTTTCGAGCACCGAGAGGACACGATCACGATCTTCGAGGTGGCCACCCATTCGGAGGTCGGCCTGCGCTTCGATCGGCGAGAGATCGTGTGGGCGGGATGGCTCACGGCTGATGAGGCGCTGGGCCAAAGCCTGCTGCCGCACGTGCGAGCGTATCTGGACACACGGCGTTGACCAGGCGGGCTCCGCCTCGAACGCTGGCTCGATCGGTCATGGGGCCCCGACGCCCTCGCACCAACGCCTATCGGGCAGACGCCGTGCCTGCCTTTTTCGCCGCCGCCTCCGCGGCCTCCTTCTCGCGCATCCGCTCGCCGGCCAGGATGTTCCGCATCGCATAGTTCGCCTCGTGGCAGGCGTACTCGAAGATCTGGTAGTCGGCCAGACGCGGCATCGGTCGGACAGCCGTCCACGGTTTGGTGTATAGCGTCGAATCTTCGACCGTGAACTGGTTCTCGACGAGATCCTGGCCGACCCGACGGAACCGTTCGACGGAGCGCGTATGCCGAGACGAGGGGAAGCGCATCTCGGTTTGATCGCTGTAGTTGGTTGTCTCGACCACGAGCGTGTCGCCTTCCCAGCGCCCGCGCGACGAGCCGTTCCATTGGCGAATCTTTTCGGTCAGCTTCGCCCGTCCATCGATCGGAATGATGCGCACGTCGTGGATGTTCTCGACGAAGATGGCGACGTACTCACGCGTTTGGAGGATCTGGTACGTGTTGTTGTAGCCAGTCGAGATCGGCGGGACGCCGTGATAGGTGATGCAGCGATCCCATGGCGTTCGATCGAGCCAGGAGTCGGCCGGGTGTTCGCGTCGATGAGCCGCCTTCGCAGCGAGCTTCTTCCGCGCGTCCTCGGTCAGCGGCAGGCGGCCGTCCGGCGGGTCGACGATGAGTGACGTGCGGCGATCGGGCGAGACCTGTCCGCGGTCGAACCAGAGCGCGTTGTAAGCGCCGGTATCGCCGGGTGCCGGCGGCCGATCCTGGGTGGCTTCCAGATTCCGCGTCGCCGCCTCTTGAGCCGTGAGGAACTCCCGGCCAGCCAGCGCCGCTGGACGCTCGAGGGGGGTCAGCGAGGCGTACGACCACATACCCTGCAGGTCCGGATCGCCCCACGGCGTGCGCGGGACTTTGTACGACGGTCCACCGGCGGTCGATTTCGCCGCGGCGGAGGACTGCTCGGCCTCGAGCGCCGGCAGAAAGGCGGAAACGACGAGGGCGGCCACCAGCGTCCACGTACGCGCGGCAGATGGGTGATTCATGGTTCCTGCTCCCGGGCGACGATCACGACCACCTTTCGGCCGACGCCACCCCTCAATCGAACCGGTTCATCATACGCGCGCGTCGCCTGGAATTCAGCTGGCTTTCGCCGGCCCGGCAATCGGGGCCCTTTTGGCGGATCGAGGAGCGCGGCGGCTCAGGCTCCGGCCAGCGGCTCGGGGAGGTCCGGTTGGGGCCAGAGGATGCGCGTGAACGTTCCGCGTTGGAGCAGCTCGCGTCCCTTGCCGCCGCGTCCGGTGACCTCGTACTTCGCGGTGCTGATGGTCTGCTCGGCGCCACGGCTCGTCTCCACGGTGAGGAGATCGCGGTCGCCCTTCGAGGCGATGAAGCCGAGGACGCGGTCTTCGTCGGCCGAGAGCTTGATGAGAATGACGCCACGCCCTGGGCCGGCCAGATAGTTGATCTCACCCGCCCTGCAGAGCATGCCGCGAGCTTCAGCCGTGGCGGCGATGAGCACTTCCTTGCCGGTCAGCTTCTCGACGCCGACGATCTCCGCGTCACCGGCCGGGCGGGCGTAGCGGCGACCTGTACGCGTGCTCGGCTCGACGAAGGTGTCGAGCCCGAAGCGCAGGGCGTAACCATCGCTCGACACGGCCACGGCGTGAGTGGGCGCGGGCTCGGGTTCATCGCTGCCCTTCTTGGTGCGGGGCGTGATGTCGCCCACAGCCCGAGGATCGAGGCTGAGCGCGGCGACGACCCGCTCGCCGTCCCGCAGCTTGAATTGCTTCTGAATGGGCTCGCCGTAGCCGGTCGAGGCCGGGACGTCGATGATCTTGCACGTATATGCGACACCGAAGTTGCTGAAGAAGACGCACGATGCGCGTGTGCTACCGGGGAGGACGGCCAGCACCGAATCGCCCTCGCGCAGGCGTGTGGTCGACAGGTCCTTGACCTCCTTCTGCCGTTTCACCCACCCATCGCGCGAGACGATGACAATGTTGTCTTCTTCGACGATGAAGTCTTCAGCCGAGTACTCGGGCTCGCCGCTGTCGCTTTCAATGGTCGTCCGGCGCTTGTCGCCGTACTGTTTCTGGATCGCCTCGATCTCCTCGCGCACCAGCACCCAGCGACTCGCTTCGTCTCGGAGGAGCGCGGCAATCTGCCGTGCGCGCTGGCGTTTCTCCTCGAGCTCCTGTCGGATGATGAGGATTTCGAGCCGGGCCAGCCGATAGATCTTCAGCTCGAGAATGGCGTCGGTCTGTTCGGCGTCGAGATCGAACCGCTTCATGAACTTCTCGGCCGCGTCGGCCTTGCCGTCCGATTTCCGGATGATCTTGAGGATCTCGTCGAGCGCGTCGAAGACCTTCTCGAACCCCTCGAGGATATGCACGCGTTTCTTGAGCGAGGCGAGCTCGTGCTCGAGCCGGGCGGTGACGACCTCGAGGCGGAAGTGGAGAAAATGCCACAGTATCGACTTGAGGTCGAGCCGCTCGGGACGTCCCACCTCGGCGTTCTCGGTCGGAATCAGACAGGTCAGGTTGACGGCGAAGTTGATCTGCAGCGGGGTGTGCTTGAAGAGATACGCCATGACCATCTTCTCGTCGGCGTCCTTCTTCATTTCGATCGCGATGCGGACGTCTTCGGTGGAGAGGTCCTTGACGTCGAGCAGCTGGGGCAACTTGCGGCTGAGGATGACCTCGGCGATGCGCTCGACGAGCTGCGCCTTGTTCACCGTGTAGGGCACGCTGTCGATGTAGACCGTCTTGGTGGACCGCGTTTCCGGACCGAGATCCCACGTGCCGCGCAGGCGAATCGAGCCTGATCCGGTCTTGTAGATCTCCCTGAACTCGTCCGGCGAGTTCAGAATCTGCCCACCGGTCGGGAAGTCCGGTCCTTTCAGATACCGGCAGAGCTGCGCGCTGCTCAAGTCTTCGTTGTCGAGCAGCTTCACGAGCGCCGTGCACACCTCACCCAGGTTGTGGGGCGGAATGTTGGTCGCCATGCCGACGGCGATGCCGGTGGCGCCGTTGACGAGCAGGTTCGGCAGCCTGGCCGGCAGCACGACCGGCTCGGTCTTGGTCCCGTCGTAATTCGGCCGAAACGTCACGGTCGATTGCTCGATCTCCGACAGCATCTCGTCGCTCACCCGCGCGAGGCGGCACTCGGTATACCGCATCGCGGCGGCGCTGTCGCCGTCGAGCGATCCGAAATTCCCGGAACCGTCGACCAGCGGATAGCGCAGCGAGAAGGGCTGGGCCATCCGGACCAGCGTCTCGTAGAGGGCGGCGTCGCCGTGCGGGTGGTAGCCGCCCATGACGTCGCCGACGACCTTCGCGCACTTGCGGTGCTTGACGTCGGCCGTCAGGTTCTGCTGCCACATCGTGTAGAGGATGCGGCGCTGGACCGGCTTCAACCCGTCACGCACGTCCGGCAGCGCGCGTGAGGTGATGACCGACAGGGCGTAGTTGAGGTACCGCGCCTGTGCCGCTTCGTGGAGGGCCACCTGCTCGATCCCCCCCCCGGTACCGCCGTCGCCCGACGAGCCCGCGCCACGCGCAGCCCGAGCGCGCACGGCGGGCGGTGTTCGCTCTTCCGGCTCGACGCTGTCGAAGAGCGAGGGATCCTCGGGTTTTCGTCGCTTGGCCACGCAGGCGTCCTCGAAGGTGGGGGGCGCCGAGCATTGTACCGCGACGCGAGATGACGACCAGGTGCGGCCGGCCGTCGGAGGGATTTACGACATCAGGGCGCAGCCGATCTGACGGTGTCACCCCAATCGCGTACCGGGCATCGACAGGAGGTGAGGTGACCTCGGGCCGTCACGCCTCGCCGAGTTGTCGTCGCGGTGGCCATCGTGGAGCAATCCAACACCGCACGAGGTCCTCTGTCGCGCTCTTCGTCTTCACTGTCGGCGGAGTTGGACGTCGATTCGGGTGTCACCTTGGATTGGCACCTGCAGCGTCTGTTGCAAGTAGCCGTCCTTGCCCACCACGAGAGCTTCTGGCCCGTCATACAAGCCTCGTATCTCATAGAACCCGGCGCCGTCGGTCGTAGCGCTTCGCCAACCAGTTTCAACACCGCGATACACGTAGGCGCCTCCGATTGGCACGGGCCCCGCTGCGGTCATCTCAGTGACCGCACCTGACAGGGTGGGACTCCCGGGTGGGTACACGTCTGTTTGCGTGACCACCAACGTTCCACCTGAGACTTCGACATCCACGAGGGTGCCCGGGTTGTCATGGCCATAGTCGACCGTCAGGTAAGCACGGCGCTCGCCGTCCCGGCCCCCGAAGCGGACGACGAACGCGCAGCCTTCAGGGCAGATCGCACCCTCGATGGCTAAGCCCCGAACCGCGTATCCGGGAAGGCGAGAGCCATCGGCGACCCAGACCAGCTCACCCATCGTGCTGATGCGCAGGATCTGCTCGTGGACGTCGCGCAGGTCGGTCGTGGCAAAGCTGGTCCCGCGCTCGGAGAAGACGACGAATCCAGCAGGGTGAGCGGGCGACGGAGTGGTTGGCCCTGCGGGCGATGAAGGCCCGGCGGGCGATGGAGGCCGGGCACCCTGGCCTCCGCAGCCCACGGCGACACACACGGTCATCAGAATAACGATGGCGCGCAGCATGCTCATCTCCTGGGACGGCTCAACCCCAACTCGATGGCTCTACACTGAGGCACGAGATGAGGCGTCGTCGAGCTATCCTTCGGTGAGCACTCAGCCTGCCCGCAGCACGGCCACGAGCGCCGAGCGACCGGGCAAGCCGGTTCGTTGATAGATGCGGTGGAGCAGGAACTTCACGGCGTGAACGGTCTTCCCAAGCCGGTCCGCGATCTCCTGATTGGACAGCCCCTCGGCCGTGACGAGCGCCACCGCGCGCTCCGCATGGGTCAGCCGCTGGAGCAGCGGCGCGGTCCAATCCGGCGCCTTCATCGGCACCCCGTGCGTTAGTCGGCCGAACTCGAGCAGGAACGTCGGCTCGGCAAGCCCCGGGACGTCTGAGCCCACAAGTGTGATCGAGGCGGTCAACGCCGGATCGCGATCGTGTGTCACGCGGCGACGGCGCTGGCCCGTGACGTCGGGGTCGGCGTGGACGGCCGATCGCCACTCGGCGAGGAGCTCGCGGCAACCCGCCGCGATCGCAGGCGGCAACCGCCACGCGCGAGGTATAGCGTTCACGGGCGCACCGGCCGCCTCGGCCGTCCACGCCGTGCATAGCTGGCGCGCAACCGTACTGGCCCGCACGAGCCGCTGGTGCCGATCCAGGATGGCGAAGCCGGTCGCTCCGTCAGTGACCGCGATGGCGAGGCTGTCGCTCACGTTCGTCGCAGCCTCCTGCGCCTGCAGCCGGTTGACTGCGCAGTCGACGAACGGATGAATCCGTTCCAGCTTGGCCTTCTCCATGTCCGAGAAATCTGGGCGACCGTCGCTCCGGTCTGCACTGACGACGAAGATGGGCAGCTCTCCCAAGGGCTCACCCCAGAAGCAGAGGGCAACAGAGTGTCGCCAGCCTTGAGGCTGCATGACCTCGCGAAAGAATGCTGACTGGTGAAGCTCGCTCGTCGACCGCGGGAGTGCCGCGCGAGTGTGCAGCATCCGAATCCCAGGGCTCGCGGAGGCCAGCGGGATGGCTGGGTTGAGCTCCAGGCTGCGGCGCATGAACGCAGCGTCGTACACCCGTCCCCACGACGTGCGCGATTTCATCAGTCCGTCTCCTGCGCTGCGATAGAAGGCGGAGGCGAAATCGCAGGCCACTGTTGCCCGGATCAGCTCGAACGCGGCGTCGATGAGCGACTCGAGGTTTTTCGCAGTGAAGACCTTCAGGAACCCGTGTGCGCCAATCGAAGGCTCGGCGGCCGCGTTCGCCCGAGACGATCGTTTCCGAGCGAGAGGCCTGGGCATGTGCACTCCGTGCCTCGCAGCCATTGCCGTGCCGAGAGCGTAAGGTCCCACACCCACGATACCTGAAACCCGCCGGCGCACCTCCATGCATTCACGACCGCTTCCCGCGGTTCGGTTTCTGCCACCCTCGACTCGATGACTCTCCTTGAGCTCACCACGTGAAGGCAGCCGAGGAACTTCGACGGGGAAAGCCCGGGCTGCCAGCGGATGGGTCGGCAAGGTTCTGTGACCGAGGCGCGTCAATCGCTATACTGTCATCGCTGCCGATGGTCATTCGGAGAGCTCCGGCCACAGAGAGGCTGCTCCAGCCCTTCGCCGCGCTCGTGGTGGTGGCGTCCCTGGTGCCGGTCGTCTTGACCAACAACGCGCTCCTCGCCCAGAGCAAGCCGATGCAGGTCAGGGCGCAAGCGCGGCCTGGTGCCACTCCCCCCTGGAGCAAAGGCATCGTCCCGATCAACCGAGAGAGCTACTACCACGCAATCGAATGCGGCAAGCAGGGTGGTGACGACCCACCGTGCGTGTTCTTCGACACGGGACTCTGCACGAACGACGATTTCACCCTCTCCATGTACACCCCGTACAAGCAGGTGGCCTACGAGGTCTGGCTGGCAGTGCGGAAGAAGCAGCCGCCGCCCACGCCGAACTACGTGGCCGCGCAGCAGACCCGCGTGACGGTCGGATTGACGGCGGCGAAGGGCTCGAAGAACGCGTTGACCGATCTCGTGGTCAAGCGGGGCGGGAAGACATGGCCGACCGTCGATCGGTCGCTCAGTGGGGGCGGCGGCCGTTTCACCTTCGACACGCCGGCGTTCGCCGCGGCCGGGACGTTGACGATGGAGATGGTCGGGAAGGAGCGGACGATCGTGTGCACGGTACCGCAGGGAGTGCTCGTTCAGCTGCGGTGAGCCTCGGAGAAGTGCGCCAAGAAAACTTCGCGCCCGTTCCGCATCACGACGGCGCGCACGAGGGCGTGCCCGCGAGAGGGGCACGAGACGTAGGGTTCCGTGACCGACCGAGCCGGGTGTGGGGCGGAGCGCCCGACAGTGGTCATCCAGTGCCGCGGCGATAGAGGACGTAGTCGAATCGGCCGTGGAGCCAGCTTTCGCCCGTCATGTCGTTGCGCCGGCTATCCACGTGCTCGTCGAGCACGTGGGCATAGTGCCCGCCAAGCCGGTGGACCTCCTGTTCCACCCGGATCCGGGCCTGTTCCATCAGCTCGGCGTAACAGCGATCCCAGAGCTCACCGTGCCGCTCGAGTGATCCCGAGACGCGCGTGCTCGTGGCCTCAGCGACGTGCTCGTTGACGACTTCGGCATCGAGGGGCGGCAGCTCTCGATGCCAGTAGACGATCTTCGACGGGGACCCAGCGGGGGAGGCCATGTTGGAATTTTAGCTCGTCCGTAGCGTTGTTCGACTGCAGAGTGTTCGACTGCGCCATTAGGCGGCCGGCGGTCGTGCTGGGTGGACTGCCGAGGGGATTGACCGGTGCTTCGATGGGCTCTAGGTGATTCAGCCCATCGAAGCACGGACGAGGCGGCGGGCTACTTGATAAACAACATCTCGCGGTACGTGGCGAGTGGCCACAGCTCGTGCGGTATCAGCACTTCGAGCGCATCGCTCGCATCACGGACGCCGTTCATCGCCGGGATGACCGCGTCGCGGAAGTGCTTGGCGTGCTTCTCCGCGCTGCCGCTGGCCTCGTGTTCGAGCGCCGTCTGCAACTTGTCGGTACGGCGCTTGAGCTCGTCGGTCAGCTTGATGATGCTCTCCAGCGTTTTCTTGCCCTCGGCCGACTTCGCCCCGGCGGCCTTCACGGCGGCGACGCTCTGGGCGACCTGCTTCTGATACTCGAGCGCGGCTGGCAGCACGTAGCGGTTGGCCATCAGCACGAGGAGCTGGCCTTCGACATTGATGGTCTTGTTGTAGGTTTCGACCATGATCTCGTAGCGTGCGTGGAGCTCGCGGCCGGTCAGGACCTTGTGCTTCTCGAAGAGCGCGACGACATCCTTGGTGATGAGCTGCGGCAGGGCATCGACCGTGTTCTTGAGGTTCAAGAGCCCGCGCTTGCCGGCTTCCTTCTCCCACTCCCTCGAGTAGTTGTTGCCGTTGAAGATGATCCGCTTGTTCTCCTTGATGATCTTCTGGAGCAGGTCGGCCACCGCGGCGTCGAGCGACTTGCCCCCTGCCATGGCCTTCTCGAGCTCGGTCGCCACGGAGTCGAGCGAGTCGGTCACGGCCATGTTCAGCGCGATGTTCGGGTACGCGATGCTCTGGTTCGACGACACGGCGCGGAACTCGAACTTGTTGCCGGTGAACGCGAACGGGCTCGTACGGTTGCGGTCGCCGGCGTCGCGCGGGAGCTTCGGCAGACTCATCACGCCGGTGTCGAGCACGCCGCCGTGCTTCGTCGACTTGGCGCCGCCCTTCTCGATCTGCTCGAAGATGTCGGTCAGCATGTCGCCCAGGAAAATCGAGATGATCGCCGGCGGCGCTTCGTTGGCGCCCAGCCGGTGATCGTTGCCCGCGCTGGCGATCGACGCCCGCAGCAGCCCCTGCCACTTGTTGACGGCACGGATGACAGCCGAGCAGAACACGAGGAACTGCATGTTGTCGTGCGGGCTCGCGCCAGGCGAGAGCAGGTTGTTCCCCTCGTCGTCGCTCATCGACCAGTTGAGGTGCTTGCCCGATCCGTTGACGCCCGCAAAAGGCTTCTCGTGCAGGAGGCACGCGAGCCCGAACTTTGGCGCGACGCGCTTCAGCGTCTCCATGACCATCATCTGGTGATCGGTGGCGACGTTGGCGTTCTCGAAGACCGGCGCGATCTCGTACTGGCTGGGCGCGACCTCGTTGTGGCGGGTCTTCACCGGCACGCCGACTGCGTACAGCTCCCGCTCGACCTCGTTCATGAAGGTCATGACGCGCTCGGCGATGGCGCCGAAGTACTGATCTTCCAGCTCCTGACCCTTGGGGGGTCTCGCGCCGAGAAGCGTGCGCCCGGCGTTGATGAGATCGGGGCGGGACAGATAGAAGTTGCTGTCGATCAGGAAGTACTCCTGCTCGGGGCCGCAGGTCGTGATGACCCGGTCGGCCTTCGAGCCGAAGAGCTTCAACACGCGAACCGCCTGCTTCGAGAGCGCCTCCATCGAGCGGAGCAGCGGCGTCTTCTTGTCGAGCGCCTCGCCCGTCCAGCTGACGAAGGCCGTCGGGATGACGAGCGTCACCGCGCCGCCGCTCCTGAGCAGCCACGGCGGGCTCGTCGGGTCCCACGCCGTATAGCCGCGCGCCTCGAAGGTCGACCGCATGCCGCCCGACGGGAAGCTCGACGCATCGGGCTCGCCCTTGATCAGCTCCTTGCCGGAGAACTCGGCGACGGCCTTGCCGTTCCCCGTGGGATTCAGAAACGAGTCGTGCTTCTCGGCGGTGATGCCGGTGAGCGGCTGGAACCAGTGCGTGTAGTGGGTCGCGCCGTGTCCGACCGCCCAGTCCTTCATCGCGGAAGCAACGGCGTCGGCCACCGAGTGGTCGAGGACATCGCCTCGGTTGATCGTCCGGCGCAGCGCCTGGTACACGCCCTCTGGCAGGAGTTTCTCCTGCAAGGCCTCGTTGAAGACGAGGCTGCCAAACCCGTCCGCGGCTCCCGCTGCGCCGGCGCTGGCGCTTCTGACCGACCAGTCTCGAATTCCTCGGATCGCCTCACCCAACACGGCAGAGCCCATCGCATTCCCCTTTCAAGCGCCGGCGCGCCCCCTCACGCGAACGGCTGTCGTTGTTCCTCGTGTTCTCCGCAGAACGTGCGGACACGCGGTGTGACTCTCGGTGCGGGCATTATGGACGATTTTCCGGGCGTGACAATCGCCCGCTACAATTTTGCATCTTCTTCAGGACGGCGACAAATTTGAACCTCCTCGATCGGACGCCCCGGTCGCCGCGGCGGACTGCCGCGGGCCGCGTCCGGCCGCTACTCGATCGACCACGGCGATCGGGTGGGTGGCCCGGACCACCCGAGCAGCGTGAGGAACTCCGCGACGACCATCGCAGTCGCGCCCCACAGCTCATCGACCTCGTCGTCGCGCCCGATGAGCAACGTCGGCACGTGGATCTGCAAGCCCGCGCGATCGAGGAGTCGCCAGACGAACGCGCGCGGATCCATCAATTCGCCGACACCCACCTCCAGCACGCGCGACACCTCGCGGACCGAGGGGCGCAGGCGCGGACGATCCTCGAGTGCGGCGACGAGCGGGTGGAGCCGGAAGCCGCTCACGTGCACGTCGACCGGCGTCAGCGCGCCAAGCAGGCGCACTGCGTCCAGCGAGAGTCCGATCTCCTCATGCGCCTCGCGCAGCGCCGCCTGCTCCAGACTCTCGCCGTCTTCGACGGCGCCGCCGGGCAGTGAGACCTGCCCGCTATGATGCTCCAACGTCGCCGATCGGACAGTCAGGACGACGCGCGCCAGCCCGGCGTCCGGAAACATGAGGAGGAGTCCCGCCGCGCGTCGAGCCTGGGTCGGATCCATCCCGGGCGGCCACGGACGAGTCGGCTGCGGCGCGAGGCGGTGCTGGGCAGCAGTCCCGGGTAACGGGGCGGACAGCGCGATTTCGAGAGCGTCGAGTGCGGTGCGGAACAGCAACTCAGGCGAGTTTACCGCGGGCGGCGGGCCGACACGTTCCTCCGGGGCGTCTCAGGCGTGGGTGCGTCGCGGCCGTCGGGCGGCAGGCGACCTCCGTCGGCGCGGATTCGTCTTTTTGGAGACCTTCCGAAGCGCCAGCCGAAATGGCGCGGCGGCTTTCCGCGCGTTTCGCTAGAATGACACCGCCCGAGGCGTCTACCGCAGGCGCCTTGTCTCTGGCTTCATGCAGGCGCGGCGGCCATGCAACGCCGCTTCCGCCACGAGAACGATGACGCTGCTCGACAGGTTCCGCGCGCCCTCGCCCGATAAGCACAGCGATCCGGCCGTGCGGCTGCAGTTCGTCCAGGAGCTGCCGCTCGACTATCGCGACACCATCGCGGCCTTCGCGCGCGACGATGCCGATCCGACGGTGAGACGCGCCGCCGTCGCCAAGCTCCTGAGTCCGGCGCTGCTTGGGCCGATCGCGCGCGACGACAGCGACGGGGCAGTGCGCGCGCAGGCGCTCAACATGTTGCGCGATCTGGCGCTCGAATCCTTCGAAGGCACGACCGAAGCCGACAGCCTGGCCGCCGTGGACGAGCTCGTCGCGGCCGCCGACGCACACGCGTCCGAGCGCCTGCTGGCGGATATTGCGAAGACCTCGACCCGTGTCGCGGTGATCGAACGTGCGCTCGCGCGCATTGCCGTGCCGCGGCTGCTCGGCTCGATTGCCCGACACGCTGCCGTCGAGACCGGACGCCGCGAGGCCTTCGAGCGGCTACGGGGGCAGGGCGAGACAGCCGAGATCATGAATATCGCACTGAACGGCGAGCACAAGGACGTGAGCGTCGCCGCGGTCGATCTCTTCACGGACCGCGCCGATCTGCAGCAGATCGCCGTTCGTAGCCGGAACAAGAGCGCGGCCAGGCGCGCAGCGGGCCTGGTTCGCGAGATGGACGAGCGCGCCGCGCGCGAGGCTGCCGAAGCCGCCGAGGCAGCTCGTCGCGCCGCTGAGGCCGAACGACAGAGGCAAAGAGCGTCCATGGGAGAAACCGTCTCGCCCGCCCCCACGTCCGCCCTCGAGGTCGAGGCGGAAACCCAGCGTGAGCATGACGACGCCGCGGTGCAGCAGGCGGCCGTGGCCGCCGAACGTGCGAAAGAAGAAGCTGCGGCCAGAGCCGTGGCACTGGCCGAGAGCCTGCGAAGCGTGGCCGAGGAAGCCGCAGCCGTCGCCAGTCTCGAACCCGTGACCGAGGCGTCGGCGCGTTTCGCGCCCCTTCGGAAGCGCTGGACGGCGCTGTCGTCCGGATCGCCGGTCGATCCGGACATCGCCGCCCGCTTCGCGAACGCGGAGCTCGCACTCCGCGCGCGCGAGCAGGAGGTGCGCGAGGCCGACGCGAAGGCGAGGCACGACGCCTGGCAGCGCGTGCAGAACCTGGTGACACGGGTCGAGCCGCTGTCGTCCAAAGGCGATCTGACGCTCAAAGCTGCCGAGCGAGCGCTGCGCGACGTGCGGACGGTCCTCGCGGACCCACCGGCGCTGCCGATCCATGTCGACGGGGCGTCACTACTGGCCCGACTGTCCACCGCGCACGACGCGCTGGTCCCGAAGGTGAACGAGCTACGCGAAGCCGACGAATGGCAGAAGTGGGCCAACGTCGCGATCCAGGAGCAGCTCTGCGTGAAGATGGAAGCGCTCGCGACGGTCGAGGACGCCGAGGCGGTCGCGCGCCAGGTGCGCGAGCTCCAGCAGCAGTGGCGGGCTGCCGCCGACGTGCCGCGCGGGCAGGCCGACGCCCTCTGGGGCCGCTTCAAGGCCGCGCACGACGTGGCCTGGACACGGTGCGAGACGTACTACGCCAAGCAGTCAGAAGAGCGTGCCGAGAACCTCGCTCACAAGATCGCCCTCTGCGATCAGGTCGGAGCGCTGGCCGATTCCACGCAGTGGATTCAAACGGCTGAGACCATCAAGACGCTGCAAGCCGAGTGGAAGACGATCGGGCCCGTCCCGCGCGGCCGCGAGAAAGAGATCTGGGATCGTTTCCGCACCTCGTGCGATCGGTTCTTTACCAGACGCCACGAGGATCTCGTCGCCCGGAAGGCCGTGTGGGCCGAAAACCTCGCCAAGAAAGACGCCCTTTGTACGCGGGTCGAGGCGCTCGCCGACTCGACCGACTGGGACGCCACCGGAGCCGAGATCAAACGAATCCAAGCCGAATGGCGCACGATCGGTCCGGTCAAGAAGAGCCGATCCGAGGCCATCTGGCAGCGCTTCCGCGCGGCATGCGACCGTTTCTTCGAGCGCTACGCCCACCGGTACGAGGCGGCGCGGGCCGAACGGGTGGCCGCGCGCGAGGCCATCTGCGCCGAGCTCGAGAATCTGGCGCCGCCGGTTGCCGGGTCCGCGAGCTCACCGGACGACACGCCCGAGACCCGAGAGACACGTCGGGGCGACGGCGCGTCCGAGACGCCCACACCCCTCACACCCGACGCGCTGCTCGCCCGTGTGCGCGCCATCCGCGTCCGCTGGCGGCAGGAGCTCGCCCTTCGCGGCGTGGATCCCGATCGCGCGCGCGCCCTCGATGCGCGGTTCGCAGCGGCGCTGGGGCGCCTGCATGCAGCGGTGCCCGCCGCCTTCGCCGGAACGGAGTTGGATCAGGCGGCGAATGAGCGCCGGATGGAAGCGCTCGTCAAGAAGGTCGAAGATCTCGCCCGGACACTCGCCGGGCCGGCAGGCACGGCCGATGCCGCGCTCTCGCCGAGTAACCGTCTTGCCGCCATGCTGAAGGAGGCCCTCGCCGCCAACGCCATCGGCGGGCGCGTGGACAATGACGCGCGCTATCGGGCGGCGAGCGCCGACCTGGCGCAGGCGCAGGAGGCCTGGTCCCACCTGGGCGAGGTGCCAGACGAAATCCGACGCCCACTCGCCGAGCGCTTCCAGCGGGCCGCACGCCAGATCACGGACAAAACCGGCGCGGCACATCGAGAGGGTGCCAGGCCGCACGGCGGGCCGCCGAGCGGCTCCCGGCCGCGCGAGGGCAGACGTCCCGGCCCGGGTCCGGACCGCCGCGGCGGTCCCCCTACTCGATCCTGACGAGCTCGACGTCGAAAACGAGCATGCCGTAAGGTGCGCTCTGGCCCTTGTAGGCGAGCTTCTCGGGAATCCAGAAGCGCGTCTTCTCGCCTTCGACCATCAGCTGCAGGCCTTCGGTCCAACCAGGGATCACGTCGCCCAACGCGAACCTGGCGGGCTCACCGCGCATCACCGAGCTATCGAAGCGTTTGCCGTCGGTCGTCCAGCCCGTGTACTGCACGGTCACCTGATCGCGGCCACTGGGACGCCTGGTACCGGTCCCCGGCATGAGGACCTTGTATGCGAGGCCACTGGCGGTCTTCGTCGCATCGGCCGGGGGCGCTTTGATGTCCGGAGGCACCTGGGGCACGGCGTCGAAGCCGAGGAGCTCGACGTCGAAGACGAGCATGCCCTTGGGATCGCGCTTGCCCTGGTAGGCGAGCGACTCGGGGATCCAGAGCCGCCGGGTCTCGCCGACGACCATGAGCTGCACGCCCTCGGTCCAGCCGGCGATGACGCGGTCGAGGGGAAACCGTGCGGGTTCGCCACGCACGATGGAGCTGTCGAACATCATCCCGTTGGTGGTCCACCCCGTGTAGTGCACCTTGACGAGATCGGTGCGTCCAGGACGCGCGGTGCCGGTGCCGGGCTTGATGACCCGCGATGCCAAGCCAGTGGTCGTCTTCGTCGCGTCGGCTGGAATCGAGGCGACATCAGGCGGCGCAGGGATGACCTTGGGCGTCTGCGACACCAGTGTGGTGGTCGTCAAGGCAAGAGATGACAGCAGCGCGAGCACCGCGCGTGCCCGTCTGGCGATCGCGACCTCCTTGGTCCGCAAGGCTGGCGTCACTTCTGGATGATCGAGAGTGCCCACGTTCGACATTGTACGCGGGCCAAGGCCTGACGCACCGCTGGCCGAAATGCAGTCAGCGGCTCATCACGGGCCGGCACTCTGTCATCGAGCTTTGACGTCGTAGCTGGTGAGGGTTCCCTGATTGCGCACGTAGAGCCGGCCCCCGGAGACGACCGGATGGGCCCAGCTCGGCCACCCCTCGTCGTTGATCTGGAACCGGCCGCGCTCCACGTACCCCTTCGGCGAGGCGTCGGCCAACCCCATCACCTGGTTCTCGCTCAGCAGGTACAAGCGCCTGTCGGCGTAGACGAGCGAGCCTTTTCCAACGCTGCGGTGCCGCCACAGGATCTTACCGGTCGCGAAGTCGAGGCAGGTGAGGATGGCGTTGCTGAACCCATAGAGGTATCCGTCGACGAGCACGACCCCGCCGTGATGGTTTTGCATGTCGCTCGTGAAATAGGCCTCGGTCGCCGCCACGAGGCCGTCCTTCGCGGTGAGAGAGAGGAGCGCGCCTCCCACGCCGTAGCTCGACGTGTAGAACACCTTGCTGTCGTGGAAGACCGGCGTCGTAATGTTCGCCGTGTTGTTGGCGACTCTCGTGTACCGCCACATCAGCTTGCCGTCGGAGGCACGCACGCCGACACCCGCCTCTGCCGTCAGCGTCATGTAGGTGCGGACGCCGCCGATATCGGCGGCGATCGGTGAGGCGTAGCCGGCTTCGTCATTCAGCTCGTTGCTGGTCCAGATTGTCTTGCCGGTCATCTTGTCCAGCGCCGCCATGCCGGCGCCTTTGCCTCCGGGCGAGACGACGAGCTTTTGGCCGTCGACCAGCGGCGATTCGCTGATGAGCCAAAAGAGGTTGCGGCCGCCGAGATCTTTCACGATGCTGCGTTGCCACACCGGACTGCCGTCAGCCACGCGCAGGCAGGCCAGCTCGCCGGCCTCCGTGAGGACGTACAGCCGGTCGCCATCCACGGTCGGCGTGCCGCGCGGACCAGGTCCGCGGTCGTTGTTCCCCGTCGAGCCAACCGTCTTCGTCCAGATCACCCGACCGTCGGCCCGATTCAACGCGGTGACGGTGCTGTTCTTGCCGATGAGGCCTTGGACGAAGAGGCGGTCAGCGACGACCGCGACAGACCCGTACCCGCTGCCGATGCCGGTCGCCGTCCAGGCTTTGGCGGGACCGGCCGCGGGCCACTGCTGGATCAGCCCGCGCTCGGTCGACACGCCGTCGCGATTCGGTCCGCGCCACTGCGGCCAGTCCGATGTCGAGTTTGGAGTCGGTTGTCCCGTCAGGGTTGCCGTGCCAATCAGAACAGCGAGGGAGGCTGACACAACCAGACTCACGGACCGGCCCGATCGGGTCGACAGACGACGTGACGAACCGGGAGCAGTCATCATGAGTCTCACCTTCCGTCCAGGTGCGATCGCGTGGGTCGGGGAGCGAGCGTGCGCGTCACCGTCGGCGCTGCGAGAGTCGCTCGAGCTTGGACTTGAGCGCCTCTAGACGCTGTCCCGCTTCTCCGAGCTTGCCCTCCGCCGTCAGCCGCTGATAGGCCTCGAGATCGGCCGCAGCTTCTCTGATGAGCTCATCGGTGTCGCGTTCTTCGGGCACCGCAACGCCTGGCTGCGTGGGGGCCGCAGGGGCCCGAGCCGCTGCCGGGCTGCTGTCCTGTCCAACGGCGCGACCACCTAAAGGCGAGGCATCGCCGAAGAGCCCTCTGAGCGCTGCCTCGAACGTTGGCCCGTACGCGAGTCGATCCTGCAGCGCCAGGACGACAACCCGCAGCTGCGGCATGGGGCTCCGGTCGGCCTGCAGGTAGATCGGCTCGGCGTAGAGCAGGGCGCGACCGACCGGGATGACGATCAGGCTTCCGCGTCGCACGCTCGAGCCTTGCTGGTTCCAGAGGGACAGCTGTCCTGAGAGCTGTGCGTCCTGATCGATGCGTGCCTCGACCTGTAGCGGCCCGTCCACCAACCGGTTCTCCGGGAAGTGGTACGCGACGACTTTGCCGTAGTGCGGGGCGTCGCTGCGCCCTGCGATCCAGCCAATCAGATTGTTCCGGTTGGCGGGCGTGAACGGCAGCATCTCCACGAACTCGACGGTCGACTCGCCCGGAAGCCTGATTAGCACGAAGTTGGGCTCCATCAGCGTCGGCTGGTCGCGTGGATTGTTCCCCGATACTTCCGTCGCGACGTTCCAGAGGTCTTCGCGGTTGTAGAACGCGGGAGGGTCGGTGACGTGATACAGGCCGTAGGCGACCGCCTGCAGCTCGAGCATCAGCTCGGGGTACCGGACGTGCTCTCTGAGATCGGACGGCAGCTGCGCACCGTCGACAAAGAGGCTGGGAAACACCCGCTGATAGGCGGCGATGACGGGGTCTTCGGGCTCGAAGACGTAGAACCGCGCCGTGCCGTCATAGGCGTCGACGGTGGCCTTGACGCTGTTGCGCATGTAGCTGACACGACGTCGATTGAGGCGATAGGAGCGTGCGTACGGGTATGTGGTCGACGTGGTGTAGCCGTCCAGCATCCAGACGAGCCGTCCCTCCGCAGTCAGAACGACGTACGGGTCAGGATCGAAGACCAGGAACGGCGCGAGGGCGGCCACGCGCTCGAGGACGTTGCGTCGCATGAGCAGCCGTGTCTCGGAGGTCACATCGTCGCTGAACGGCAGTCGCGTGAGGTCGCCGCGGTCGAAGGCGATGAGCAGACGGCGGAGAAACCCACCGAGGGGGATGCCGCCCGTTCCCTCGTACGACGTGAGGCTGCTGCCTTCGCCTTGTGGATAGTTGAACTCCTGCTGGCGGGTTCGCACATAGACGTCGTGGTTCGTCTGTTCGCCGAAGTAGATCTCGGGTCGCGTGACGGAGATCTCGGGAATAGTCGACTGCACGGGCATATCCTTCAACACGAGATGCGGCAGTCCGTCGGGCGTGAAGTCGTTCACCGTGTTCATCGTGATGCCGTAGCCGTGGGTGTAGACGAGCTTCTCGTTGATCCAGTTGCGGCTGCTCTCGGGCAGCCGCTCGATGTTGAGCTCACGGACCGCCAGCATCACTTGACGCACGACGCCGTCGATCCGATACCGGTCGATGTCGATGTCGAAGAAGTCGTAGTAGGTCCGAATCGCCTGGATCTGGCGCAACGTGTCGCGCAGCGCGCGCCAGTCCCACAGGCGGATGTTCTTGATCGTTTCCCCGTTGTTTGCGACGTCGACGGCCTCGACGCCCGGCTCGGCCGCAAACGGTGACTCCGTGATGCGGTGCAGCGCGTAGGCACGGCGCGTGTACTCGATGTTGTGCGCGATGTACGGACTCTCGCGAACGAGCTCGTTCGGCCGGACGACGAAATTTCCGACGTACCAGCTCGCAGCGTTCACGATGAGGTAACAGGCCGCAGCCGGTGCGACCGCCGCAACGAGCGTCGTGGTGCGTGGCCGCGCGACGGCGCCGATGGCTGCAATCAGCGCTCCCACGCCGAGTGCGATGGCCACGACGAGCAAGCCGTTCACAGCGACGTTCGCGTCGGTGTAGGTGATGCCCGAGAAGATGGTGTGATCGACGAAGAGCCGATCGAACCGACCCAGGTACACCCGCAGGCCGAGCGTCGCCAGGACGGCGGCGAACGCGCCGCACACCCCGCGGGACAGCCCCTGTTGTAGGGAGTTGCGGCGTGGCGATCCGAACGCGTGCGCGCCACCCGACAAGGTCGAGAAGACCGCGGCGACTCCGAGCGAGATGATCGCGAGGGTCATGAGCCATCCGGCGATGAGACGCCAGACGGGCAGGGTGAAGAGGTAGAAGACGAGCGGCTTGCCGAAGATCGGATCGGTCATGCCTCCGGCCTCTGTCGCCGCGCCGAGCGACTCGAGGCCTCCATGCCAGTAGAGCGCGAAGCGCTCCCACTCGGCGGACATGGCTAGGCCTGTCAGGAGGCCGATGACGACCGCGCCCGCGGTCGATGCCAGGCGCACGACCGGCTCGAGCGGCAGCGTCACGGGCTGCCCGTTCACGAGGATCGTCGTGCGGCCCAGCTCAGCGAGGTCGGCGGGTTTCAGCCACCGGGCGAGGAGGAAGACCACCAAGAAGGTGATCGCCGCAAATCCCAGAAAGATGCGGGCGCGCTGGCTGAGCGTCGTCCAGAAGACGTCCCCGAAGCCGAGCGAGGTGAACCAGAGCGACTCGACGTAGAGCGACAAGGCTTTGCTCGCGCCGAGGCCGACCGCGACAAGCGCGAACACGCCGAGCCAGCGCCAACGGCGCCTTGTCGACTGAGGAGGCCAATCGATGGTGGGCATGAATCTCCGCCGCCTGAGCTTGGGCGGCACCGGCTCCGGATTCTCGCAGGACTCGTCAGTGATTATGCCGTGACTCGCCAGTGATTGTAAGGAGACCGTGGGGAGACTGTACGAACACGCCACGTTTGCGGGCAATCGGCGCACGCAGCCAACGCGTCGCTTCGGCGCCAACCTTGCCGGACCGCCGGGACGTCCGGTCTACGGGTGCGTGACACTGTAGTCGCGCAAGCCGTACACCTGCTCGAGCGCCCCGGAGATCGTGACGGCGTTCCCAACCGTCGGGTTCGGAATCGCCTGCCGGACGGGCGGCAGCTGTCTCAGGTAGACGACGACCGCATGTCGATCCTCTTCGGTCCAGTTGGAGAAGGCGCCCCACGGCATGATCGTGTACGAGGTGACCCGACCATCGGGGAACACGCCGCTCCGCAACACGCGCTTCACCTCATCGTCGGTTCGTCGCGCGAGCCCGGTCTCGCGGTCGGAGGTGAGATTGCGTGTGACGAAGGTGCCGTGAGCCGTCTGGAACTTGAGGCTGCCGCCCGCCAGGTACTTCGTGAGGTCAGGGCCGCGATCTCCATTCGCTGCGTGACAGCCGCTGCAGCCGCTCGTCATGACGAGATAGCGGCCCCGCTCGGCCAACGCCCGCTCGGCTGGAGCCGACGCGGCGTCCACCGGCGGCGCGGCCTCCGCCATCGACTGCACGAATGTCTCGGGCGGTGTGATGAAGAAAGGCGGCATGACGTATAGGAACACGCCGAGCGCCAGGAGTCCTACCGCAAGGAGTGTCCCAGCCGTCCACGCCAGCACGCGTCTCACCGCCGTCCCTCCTGGGATTGATCACCAGTGTCGCCGACGTTCCCCGCGAAGAGCACGATTGGCGGGTCCAAGCCGAGGAAGAACATCGAGAACTTCAGCCAGATGTGCCGCAGAAGCGCGGTCTTCGTGGGCGGCGGCACCTTGTTCCTGACCGGTGGAATCGTGCGGAGATAGGCGACGATGGCCGCCTGATCCGCCGCCGTGAGGGAGCCGTACGATGCGTAGTCCATCGGCGCGGGCGGCAGCCGCGTGCCGTCGCGAAGCACGCCCAGGGTGAAGGCCCGGATGATCTCGTCGTCCGACCAGGAGCCCAGGCCGGTTTCCCTGTCCGAGGTCAGGTTGCCGGTCGGGTAGCGGCCGAATGGATCGAACACGAAGAGCAAGCCGCCCGCGAACTTCATGCCCGGCAGCACCCGTCGCTCCTCGTCGAGGGGCGAGTGGCAGGTGGCGCACCCCAGCGTGCCGACGAGATAGCGCCCGCGCTTGACGGGATTGGCTCGTGCCTCTCGATCGCGGTCGGCGTAGAACGCCTGGAGCTCGTCGGCACGCATGTCCCAGACGGGCGTGCGTGCGAGCGACACGACATAGGCGCCGAGGTCCCTCAACTCGGGATCCGACGAGGCGTCCGCAAACGAGGGCATCGGCGTGCCGGCCATCCCGGTGCGCAGCCTGAAGAACACATCGCGCGGCGTCGCTCCTCCGCGGAAGGTCCACGACTCGGTCAGATCGGTCGCCGCGGTGGGCAGTCCCCAGTCGTCGACGAATTCGGTTGCCACCGCCCCAGTGCCGCGGCCATCGATCCCGTGGCACTTGCCGCACTGGAGCCGCTCGTACGCCGCTCGGCCGCGTGCGACGCTCGAGGGGGACTGCTCGGGGAACTCGTTCTCAGCGGAAACCGGCCGTGCCTGTTCGCGTAGGAAACGAGGCGACAGCGACTTGAGGTGGTCGACGACTGCCAGAATGTCAGCCGGCCGCAGCAGATCGGCCCACCCGGGCATCGCCGTACCCGGGAGGCCGTGAGCGACCGATCGCACGACGTCGTCGTCGGTCGGGAGGCTGCCGGTTCCGGTCGTCCGAATCTTGTAGCGGGCTTCGATGAAACTGCGCGGTCTCGGCGTCATCATGGACGAAGCCGGACCGTCCCCTCGGCCCGTTCTCCCGTGGCACTCCACGCAGTAGCGGTCGTAGATGACCTTTCCACGCGTCGCAGGCTGGGGATCACTGCTTACTGGGAGATCACCGGCGTGTATCGGAGGGTCCTGTGCGCGAGCGCCCCAGGCGATGAGCAGGCTCGCGCCGAGTAGTGCCAGACCCGCTGCGGAAAGGCGAGCGCTCATGCGGGCAACCGCGACGCCCAGACCAACAGCCCACGACCCAGGTCAAGGCAGAAGTACGATCTTGCCCTTGGCGCCCGGCGCCATCACGGCTTCGTGCGCCGCTGATGCTTCCGTCAAGGGTATTTCCCGGGCGATGACGGGCTGCAGCGTCCCGTTCTCGAGACCCGCGACGAGCGCCATGTGCAGCCCCGACAACTCCGCTGGGGTGACGTTGAACAGCGTCATACCGAGGATCGCGGCGTCGCGCGCCATCGCCTGCCGCGCATCGATCTCCACGCGACCACGGTTGCCGATGACCACTATTCGGCCGCCTCGGTTGAGGATGCCGAGATCCTTGTCGAGGTTCAGATGTGCGGCCATCTCGAGCACGACGTCCACGCCGCGGCCGTCGGTGGCCGTCATGACGCGGCTCAAGTAGTCCGGCTCGTGATGATTGACTGCGAGGTCCACCCCCTGATCGCGCAGGAGCGACAACCCCTCGTTCGTGCCACCGGTTCCGACGACGCGTAACCCGTAGGCGCGGGCGAGCTGGATCGCGGCAAGGCCCACACCCCCTGTCGCCCCGTGAACGAGGACGGTCTCTCCTGCACGAGCGTTCGCGCGCATGAAGAGCGATCGATAGGCCGTGCCGTACGGCACGCCGACGGCGGCACCTTGCGCGAAGCTCGCACGGGCGGGCAGCCGATGCACCATGGCGGGCGAGCAGCGCGCCTGCTCGGCATAGGTTCCCGCACCCAAGAGCGCGACGTTGTCATTGGTGATGTAGACGCGGTCGCCTGGCTTGAAGCCCTTGACCTGGGTTCCTACCGCCTCGACTTCGCCAGCGCCGTCACCTCCAGGCACGTAGGGCAGCGACGGCTTCCGCGCGTAGGTGCCCGATCGAACGTAGGTTTCAACCGGATTCACGCCGGCGGCGCGGATCCGTACGATCACGTCACCCGCTCCCGGTATCATCGGCTCGACGTCTTCCACACGCAGGACCTCGGGTCCACCGAAAGCCCGCACCATCACAGCACGCATGGAGGCGGATGCTATCATGCGAAGACATGCTCGGGATCAGGCTTCACAAGACCGTCGGCGTGCGTGTTGGCCACGTGCAGGTCGGCGGCGGAGCCCCGATCGTCGTGCAGTCGATGACGATGACCGACACGGCAGACGCCCGTGCAACGGCCGCGCAGTGTGTGGAGCTCGCCGAGGCGGGATCGGAGATGGTTCGCGTGACCGTCAATACTCACGAGGCGGCCGCAGCCGTGCCCGAGATCGAGGCCCGGATGCGCGACGCGGGTTGTGCGGCTCCGCTGATTGGTGACTTCCATTACAACGGGCACCTGCTGCTCACACGATACCCCGCCTGCGCCCACGCGCTCGACAAGTACCGCATCAATCCCGGCAATGTCGGAACCGGGAAGCGAAGAGACGAGCAGTTTGCGACCATCTGCAAGGTCGCGGTCGATCACGGAAAGCCCGTGCGCATCGGCGTCAACGGCGGTTCGCTCAATCAGGAGCTCGTCATGGCGCGGATGCAGGACAACACCGATCGCAATCTCGGCCGCACCTCGGAAGAAATCATCAACGAGTGCATGGTGGAGTCTGCGATCGAATCGACGGCGCTCGCCTTGGACTGCGGATTGACGACCGGCCAGATCATCATCTCGTGCAAGACGTCTCGGCCGCGCGATCTCATCACCGTGTACCGCGCCCTCGCGCGTCAGACCTCACAGCCTCTTCACTTGGGGCTCACCGAAGCAGGCATGGGCATGAAGGGGATCGTGTGGTCCGCCGCCGCGATGGGGGTGCTCCTCGAGCAGGGCATCGGCGACACGATTCGGGTGTCGCTCACGCCGCGTCCCGGCGGGGATCGCCGGGAGGAAGTGTATGCGGCGTGCGAGCTGTTGCAGGCGCTGGGCCTGCGCGCCTTCGCGCCAAGCGTCACGGCTTGCCCGGGGTGTGGGCGGACGACCAGCACGACGTTCCAAGAGCTGGCAGAGCAGGTGCAAGTCTACATCCGCAACAAGATGCCCGAGTGGAAGACGAAGTATCAGGGCATAGAAGGGATGACGCTCGCCGTCATGGGCTGCGTCGTGAACGGTCCGGGCGAATCCAAGGCCGCCAACATCGGCATCAGCCTCCCGGGCACCGGGGAAGCGCCGAACTGCCCCATCTACATCGACGGCCGTCACGCCACCACGCTTCGCGGCACACCGGAAGAGCTCTCGGCGGCCTTCGAGCGTCTGGTGGACGAGTACGTGGAAGCCAAGTACGCGTCGGTTGTTCGACCAGCCTGACTGGACGCGTCTCGGGCGTCGAAACGGCTCGATCACGTTCACCGTGACTGCGTCGGCAAGACCATCAGGCGGGCGGCACGAGACTTCGTACTCGTTCCGACACCGGCATAACGGCGGCGCGCACGGCGCGGCCGCCACCAAGAAAGAGACCCTGGCCATCTCTGACGAGCGGACCGCTGAGGCGTTTCAGCCTTGACGTGCACCAGTGCGGTCGATACGCTGGCGCCTCGGACCATTCATGCATCAATGGCCCACTCTGCCGACCCCATGAGCGGCGGCGAGCGAGATCGTCTCGCCGCCGAGCGCGATGTGGCGGACCGTCGGTACGGCGTCGAGCTGACGAAGGTTGACCGGGCCCTGCCATCGCTGCCCGAGTCTGTCCCGGGTGTCTCGCTGGCGTTGGAAGCGCCCTCAGCCGGATCACGAGGCGATTCGATCATCGACGGGCCGCCGGACGGCGGCGGGTGGCGCGGCTGGCTGGCACGCGCGATCTGGCGTGTCGTAGGCCCTTTCTTCGAACGTCAGCAGACCGTGAACGCGCGCGTGGCGAACGACCTCGCCGATCTCGCGGACGCGACACGTCGGCTGGCCGCCGCGCTGCCAGAGGCGGGCGCGGTCGATCGACGCACGCTGCAGACCTTCCTGACGTTTCACTCGGCCCTCGTCCAGTGTCTGCAGCAGGTGCCCTCGTTCGTCGACACCAAGATCCGACTGCTCGAAGCCTCGCTCGACGATGTGCGCATGACCGCTGCGGCGGCGCAGCGTGCAGCGCTGGCGGTCCGAACGCTGGAGCAGTCCGCGACAAGCGCGGCCATTACGACGACGCTCGCGCCAGATGTCGAGCCGCCTCGGACGGCGGAGGGGACGATCGGCTGGCGGGTGGCGGCGCTCGGCGCAAGTTACGTGGGCTTCGAGGACCTGTTCCGAGGATCGGAACGGGAGATCGCGGCGCGCCAAATGGACTACGCCAAGCGGCTCGCCGGCGCGTCGAGCGTCCTCGACCTCGGGTGCGGGCGCGGTGAGTTCCTCGCCTTGCTGCGCGACCACGGTGTGCAGTCGATCGGCGTGGACGCCAACAGGGAGATGGTCGAAGCCTGCGCCGCACGTGGGCTGACGGCCGTTCACGGGGACGGGCTCGACTATCTCGCGGCCGTGCCCGACGAGAGTCTCGGCGGGATCACCGCCTTTCAGGTCGTTGAGCATCTCGAACCGGATCGCCTCGTCCAACTGCTCCGGACGGCGTTTCACAAGCTGCGGCCCGGCGGCACGCTCATCCTCGAGACGATCAACGTCGCATGCTGGGTCGCGTTCTTCGAGGCCTACATTCGAGACATCACGCACACACGTCCGCTCCATCCGGATACGCTGAAGTACCTGGTCGTCGCGTCCGGCTTCACGAATGTCGACATACACTTCCGATCGCCGGTGGCCGAGGACGCGCGACTGCAGGCCGTCGAAATATCCGCGCTGCCGCCCCACCTGGCCGAGCTCGCGACGATCCTCAATCGCAACGTCGAGCGCCTGAACACCAAGCTTTTCACGTCGCTCGACTACGCCGTGATTGGGACCAAGGCCGGGTGAGCGCTCCGGTCCTTTCCGAGGTCGTCTCGTGCTCGATGCCCTGATCGACGAACGCCTCTGCGAGGTGCTTCACGGCGTCTGGGGGTACTCCGATTTCCGTCCGTTGCAGCGCGAGGCGATGCACGCGGTGCTCGAGCACCGCGACAGCGTCGTCATCATGCCGACCGGGGGCGGCAAGTCGCTGTGCTTCCAGGCGCCCGCCCTCGTCGAGGCCGACGACGAAGCGGCTGGAGGCGGGCGCCGCGGCTTGGCCCTCGTCGTCTCGCCGCTCATCGCGCTCATGAAAGACCAGGTCGACGGCCTGCGCGTCGACGGCGTCGACGCCGCCTGTCTCAATAGCTCGCTCGGTGCCGGTGAGCGAGACGCGGTGATGGCCCAACTGCGCGACGACCTCTGCCGGCTGCTCTACGTCTCCCCGGAACGCCTCGTGGGCGAGGGCAGTCAGAGCTTCCGGCGGTTTCTCGCCCAGTGCCGCGTCCGGTTCGTCGCGATCGACGAAGCGCACTGCATCAGCCAGTGGGGCCACGATTTCAGGCCCGAGTACCGCCAGCTCGGGCGGCTCCGAGACGATTTCCCCGACGCGTCGCTCCACGCCTTTACGGCGACCGCGACCGAACGGGTACGGCGCGACATCGTGGCCGAGCTCAAACTGCGCGACCCGGAAGTGCTCGTCGGGTCGTTCGATCGGCCCAATCTGACCTATCGGGTCCTGCGACGTGGCAACCTGCAGAGGCAGATTCAGCAGGTACTGGCGCGTCATCAGGGCGAGGCCGGCATCATCTACTGCCTGTCCCGTCGGGAGGTCGAGTCGCTGGCCGCATGGCTGCGCGGTGAGGGGCAGCGCGCCGTCCCCTACCACGCAGGGCTGGACGACCGGCTGCGCGCGGAGCATCAGGACGCCTTCCTCGAGGAACGGGCGGACATCGTCGTCGCGACCGTGGCCTTCGGGATGGGTATCGATCGCTCCAATGTTCGGTTCGTGATCCACTCGGGCGCTCCGCGATCACCCGAGCACTATCAGCAGGAATCGGGCCGAGCCGGGCGGGACGGTCTCCCGGCCGAGTGCGTGCTCCTCTACGCGACGACCGACTTCGTACGCTGGCACCAGTTGCTCGAGGCGAACGCGGACTTGACCGAGAGCAGTCGCGTGCTCCTCCGAAACATGGAGAAGTACGCCTCGGGGACGCGGTGCCGCCACCGAACCCTGGTCGAGTACTTCGGGGAGAGCTATTCACGTGGATCGTGCGGTGCCTGCGACTGGTGCCTGAAGGAGCTGGAACCGGTGCCGGACGCGACCACCGTCGCGCGGAAGGTGCTGTCGTGTGTGGCGCGGGTCAGGCAATCATGGGGCGTGGGACACGTGGCCGACGTGCTCGTCGGCCGCGCCAGCGAACGGATCCGGGCAGCCGGGCACCACGAGCTCACGACGTACGGACTGCTGAAGGAGGAGGGCGGTGCGGTCGTGCGCGGGTACATCGAGCAGCTCGTCGAGCAGAGCCTGCTCGCGCGCGAGGGCGATCCGTATCCTGTTCTGCGCCTGACCGCCGCCGGCACGGCGGTGCTGAAGGGGGAGGATGAGTGTCAGCTGTTTCGCGAGGTCCAACCGCCGACCGGCACGCGGCGTCGCGGAAGAGGCCCGGTCGGGCTCTCCACGGACAGTCCTCTGTTCGAGGCGCTGCGGGACGTGCGCCGTCAGCTGGCTCGCGAGCGCGGGGTGCCGCCGTATGTGATCTTCCACGACACGACCCTGCGTGACATGGCCGAGCGACGTCCCATGTCCACAGACGCGCTCTACGGGATCTACGGCGTGGGGACGAAGAAGGCGCTCGATTTCGGAGAAGCGTTCCTCGCCGTGATTCGGGCGCACGCGGGGCAGCCGTGAGCGGACCGCCGGCCGTGTCGGCGTCACCGAGACTCCACCCTCGCCTCGCGCGCCGCCTCAGTGAATGGTATAGGGCTCGACCAGATCGCAGGGCGCGATCTCGACGTCGAAGTGGGAGCCGTCCTCGCTGACCATCTGATACGTCCCCCGCATCGTGCCGATCGAGGTCTTGAGAGTGCAACCCGACGTGTACTCGAAGGCTTCGCCAGGCGCCAGAATCGGCTGTTCGCCGACGACGCCCGCGCCACGCACCTCCTGGACCTCACCGTTGCTGTCGGTAAAGAACCAGTGCCGACTGATGAGCTGGACGGTGTCGTCGCCTTCGTTGGTGATGCGAATGGTGTAATGAAAGCACCAACGGTCCTGAAAGGGTTGCGAATGCCCGGGCGCGTACTGGGATGCGACCTCGACACGCACGTTGTTGGTGATGGCTTCCGACGTACAGGAGCGGGTCGTCACTTCGCCCAACTCGGCTGGATCCTTGAACTCGCGCATCGGTCCCTCAGGGCCCTCGGGGTCGTCTGGCATAAAGCCTCAGCGTCTCAGCGCATCACGTGAGCGGCAGCGGTCTTCACTCACGTCGCCCCGATCGCAGCGGATTCGACCCATGATATCAGGCGTCTGCTCAAGCGCAAGCCGGCTCTTCGGTTTGCTGGGCTGTCCCGCTCCGGTCATCGACACGACTGCCCGCGCCTACGTGACGCCGCACGGCGGTCGCGACGCGTGAGGGGTGTCCGTTCCCGCCTCCCTCGTCCGCTAGCGGTCGACGCGCGTCAGCATGACGAGTGGTATGTTGAGCGTCGATGCGTGTGATACACCCTGCGCGTGTCCGACCGGGCGCGGCCATGCCTGCGCCGCTCGAGACAACTGATCGTCCCGGTCGCGAGCCGTCGCCCATTCGGGGTCGGGCACTCATCTTCTGGGATCGCCGTCTCGGGGCGACCGGGAAGCTCGATGCCATCGACACGGACCAGATTACACCCGCCAGCGACTGCGTCTCCGAGAGCCTCGAGACGCTCGATGAGCGATGGAAATCCGGGGCGTTTCGATATCTCATGCCCGACTTCCGGGCACGCGTGCACCGAGGCGAGACCTTTCTCGTCGCTGGAGACCGATTCGCGATCGGATCCTCTCGCGAGATGAGCCCGGCCGGCCTCAAGGGGGTGGCCGAGGAGGTCGGCCTCGAGCTGGTCATCGTGTGTGGTCGCGGGATGGGGGACATCTTCCGCCGAAACGCACTGAATCTCGGCCTCCACGTCGTGCAAAGCCCGGAGGCGGTTGGTGATGTGCAGGACGACGACGAGCTCTCGTTCGATCCCGTCACCCGTCAGCTCGTGAACGAGACGCAAGGAAAGGTGTACGAGCCGCTATCGCTCACCGCCGCGGAAGAAGAGATCCGCAGAAGCGGCGGCATCATCGCGGTTGGGCGCCGCGAGTTGCGTGCGTCGATCACGACCGCGCCGATCATCGAATGGCCCGACCCCGAACGGGCCCGGCGGATGACGACGACCGAGCAGATTGTCTGGGCGCACCGTGTGGACAAACGTAGCGAGGTACAGTCGGGCGTGACGCTGCGGGTGTACGCCGATCTGCTCCCGGCCTCGGACGGGACGGCACCGTTTGCGATCCACACGTTCAATCAGATCACCGGTGGACGGACGATCTACCCGCGCCAGGCGGCGATCGCCAACGATCACTTCGTGTTCACCGGCCGTGATGACGACGATCGGCAGACCAGCATCGGGAGGGCGTTCGCCGCGCTCCACGGACTGGAACGGCCCTACTACGCCGCGCCCGGCGACGGCATCTTCCATTTCTACTTCCCGGAGCAGGGGCTCGTGCTGCCGGGTCAGCTGATCCCCGGTGCCGACTCGCACAGCCGCGCGTACGGGGCCTACGGGGCCCTCGGCTTCGGCGTCGGCTCGACCACGCTCGGCTTCGGATGGGCCACCGGCTATGTATTCCTGACCGTCGCCCCCGCGCGTCGTGTCGTCTTCGACGGTGCCCTTCAACCATGGGTCACCGGAAAGGACATCGTCCTCGAGCTGCTGCGGCGATGGGGGCCAGCCCAGGCGGAGGGCATGTCAGTGGAGCTGGTCGACCGCACGCACCAGCTGCCGATGGCCTATCGAAACACCATCGCCAACATGATGGCGGAAGCCGAGGCGCTGAACGGGATCTTCGCGTCCGATGCGATCACCATCGATTGGTACCGGAAGAAGGGCCTGGACACGCTGCCGTACCCGGTCGTCCATCCGGGCCGGGATGCGCGATACGAGCGGGACGAAACGATCGATCTGACCGGTGTCGTGCCGATGATCGCGAGGCCGTTCAGCCCGGGCAACGCGTCGCCCGCCGCCGAAATCGCGCGCGAGCGAGTCACGTTCGACAAGGCGCTCATCGGCTCGTGCACCAACGGCAGCTATGATGATCTGCTGAGCGCGGCGTTGGTGCTGAGAGCGGCACGCGCCGCCGGTGCCGGACCGGCGGCGTGCGATTTCGTGATCTTCCCGGGCTCGGGCGCCGTCGGCCATCGCATCGAAACCCCGGACCCGCGGCTCGGTGGGGAATCGATCGCCGCCGTGTTTCGTGCGGCCGGCGGTCAGATCCGTCGGTCGTGGTGCGGCCCTTGCTTCGGGCAGGGTCCCGACGCGCTGCGCCCCGGGCAGCGAGCGATTACCTCGTTCAACCGGAATTGGCAGAATCGGATGGGTCTGGGCGGCGAAGGGTACCTCGCGAGCCCGGCCGTCGTAGCGGCTTCGGCGCTGCTCGGCTACATGGGCCCGCCCGAGGACCTAGGTCTGCGTTGGGATCCGGCCACGCACGGTCTGTAACCTATGAGTCACTCGCCTCACGAGATTGCGACGTCCATCGGTGTGCCGGCTGCCCGCCGGCACATCTTCTTGTGCTGCGACCAGACCAAGCCGAAGTGCTGCGACAGGGAGCGTGGCTTGGCGGCGTGGGACTTCCTCAAACGTCGTTTGAAGGAGTTGGGGCTCTCCGAACAGGGAGGGGTCCTGCGCACCAAGGCCAACTGTCTGCGCATTTGCGAGGGGGGGCCCATCGCCCTCGTGTATCCGGAAGGGACATGGTACGGTGAGTGCGATCCGCCGCGACTCGAGCGCATCATCCAGGAGCACCTGATTGGAGGCCGCCCAGTGGCCGAGGCGGTCTTCGCCGCCGGCGCGCTGGACGAGGCGCGCGACGGTCGCTCCGACTGAGGTCTTTGTGTACCCACGTCTGCTGACCACGCCCTATTACACGCTGCACACCTTCGGGGTATTCCTCGCGGCGGCCTACATGACGGCCTTGTGGTGGCTCGTGCGGTCGGGCCGCCGGCAGGGACGGGACCCCGACGACCTCTCGTCGCTCGGCTTGTGGGCCATCGCCGGCGCGTTCATCGGCGCCAAGGCTCTCATGGTGATCCGCACGCTGCCCGACTACATCGCCGACCCGTCGGCGCTGATCTCCACGTCGTTCCTGACGAGCGCAGGCGATTTCTATGGCGGGTTCATCGGCGGCGTGCTCGCGTCCGTGATCTTCCTCTGGAGACACCCGGCCATGTCGTTCTGGCCACTGGCGGATCTCTGTGCGCCCGCCATCGCGCTGGGACAGGGCATCGGACGGATCGGATGCTTGATGGCGGGCGACGACTACGGCAGTCCGACGGACCTGCCGTGGGCCGTCACCTTCACCGATCCGGACGCGGCGCGCATCGGGGGCGCGCCCCTTGGCGTGCCGCTCCATCCCGTCCAGCTCTACGAGTCGATCATCTGCTTCGCGATCTTCGGGTTCTTGGTCTGGCTTGCGAAGCGGAAGACGTTCGATGGGCAGATCCTGCTGGCGTACTCCCTGCTCTACGCGGTGGCCCGTTTTCTGATCGAGTTCCTGCGCGGAGACGCGGACCGCGGCTTCGTCCTGAGCGGCGTCTTCTCCACGTCGCAGTTCATCGCGGTGATCATCGTCGGTCTGTCGGTCGCGGTGTTGCCGCGACGCATGCGGGCTGGTGTCGCCCCGCTCCCGGGGACCGCCAAGGCCCACCGCAGGCCCAAGCGCGTCTGAGCCACGGTGGCGTCCGACTTCAGCCGGACCGCGGTGCACGTGCGGACAACGTTTCGTGCGGAGCTCAGCTCAAAGACTCCTGATCCAGCTGGCGACCACCCGTTGCACTTCGGCCAGGATGGCCTGCTGTTCGCTGTTCCCGGCGCCCGCCACCTTGAACGAATGGTCGCCGCCCGGAACGACGTGAAGAACGGCTGGGGGTGAGAGGTTGTCGAGCGCGGGTTCGAGCTCGGCAGGCGTGCCAAATGCGTCACGATCGCCCTGCACGAAGAGCATGGGCCGATGGACCGAGGCCAGGTGCCCGTCGCGTCGCTTGTGCGGCTGCCCGGGCGGGTGGAGGGGATAGCCGAGGAGGACAAGACCCGCCACCGGCAGCGGAGACGCCGCGAGGCACTGCGACGCGATACGCCCGCCCATCGACTTGCCGCCGATGACCAGCGTCGAGCGCGCGCGCGCCACCGCTCGCTCCACCGCCTGGATGACCGCCTCGAAGCAGGATTCGAGCACAGGGGCCCGATCGGGCATCCGGCGTCCCTGTTCCATGTATGGAAAGTCGAACGTCACGACATCGATCTGATAGGCAGTCAGACCGCGAGCGAAGCCAGCCATGAACGGGCTGCGCTGACCCGCCCCCGCCCCATGCGCGAGGATGCACACGGCGCGCGACGGACTCTCGGCTGGGTAGACGAGCGCTGTCACTGACTCGTCATGCCGCACCGACACCACGAGCGGCGTTGGCGAGGTCGACGCCGCTGTCACGCCCCCTGAACCAAACGGCCAAACGCCATCACGGTGAGGACGCCGGCGCCGATGAGCAGCACCTGGCGCAACGCACTGCGGTCGGTTTGGCCGCGATGGAGGTCCGGGATGAGGTCGGACATGGCTATGTACAGCAGGCTGGCTGACGATAACACCAGGACGTAGGGTCGAACGGCCGGCGCGACGCCAATGGTCACAATGGCCAGGAGTGCCCCGGCAATGCCCGACGCACCCGAGAGCACGTTGAGCAGCAGCGCCTGCCGCCGGCTGTAGCCCGATGCCAGCAGGATCGCAACGTCGCCGACTTCCTGCGGGATCTCGTGCGCCGCCACGGCGAGCGCCGTGTTGATGCCGAGCGGCACCGACGTCAAGGTCGCGGTGCCGATGGTCGCGCCGTCGATGAAGTTGTGAAACGCGTCGCCGAACAGCACGAGCGGTGCGGCTGCCGCGTGCACGTGACACTCGTCGGTATGGCAATGTCGCAGCAAGACGAGCTTCTCCAAGACGAAGAACAACAGGATGCCGAAGAGCAACGTACCGAATACGATCGACGACTCGAGGCTCTGCAGCGCCTCTGGCAGTAGCGCCAGGAGAGCCACGCCGAGCAGCGCGCCCACAGCGTAGCTGATGAGCCACGGCAACAACCGTGTGCGCACCTTATCGGGAAAGAGAAGAAGCGTGGACGCGACCAGGAGGCCGCCCAGGCTGCCGAGGAGGCTTAGTCCGAGCGCCGTAGCGAGGTTACGCACGCCGCATTGTAATGGGGTTCAGCAGACGCGACGGCGGGCCTCGCCGAACCCTGGGGAAGGGCTGAGGTGTGGAGCAGAGCCCGCGGCGGAGGCGAGGGTGTCGGACAGCGCCACATCATCATGGGCTTGCGACGTATCCGGCCCGGGCCCGGACGTGATGGGACGGATCGCGAACCTCCACCCTGATCGCGTGCCAACGACCGTCACGCATGGTGGTCGCAGGATAGCTCAAAAAGTACTGCCGGCTCAGCTCGTCGGCAATGCCTGCCGTCGCCGGGTCGAGGTCGCGGCTGTCACGGATGATTTCAGTCCGCCCCCCACTGTCGTCGGTCAAATCACGAAGCGCTCTCACGTTGACGCGCTGGTCGCCCATCGACCACGGATGCCGTGGCCCGAATTGCCCCGCGCCATTCAGGTGCGGCCACCATCCGCCCGGTCGTCGTGGTGGAAATGGACGCGGAAAGCGCGGCAGCGGGGCGCGCGGGGGAACCGGTCGGCGCACCTCTTCGTCGTCACCGTCGATGCCAATGGCATAGACCAGCAACTCGCTCTCCCGTATTCGCTGACGCAGTTCGCGGAGCGGGGTATCGCTCGAGGTGTCATTGCCGTCGGAGATGATAAGCAACGCCTTCTTCCGGTGTGCGCCCGACCGAGCCAGCGGCAACGCCCTGGCGACTGCGTCGTAGAGTACCGTTGCGCCGTTCGGCGTCAGCCGACCGAGCGCGCGCGAGACGAGCGATCGATCCTGGGTCCACCCCTGCAGGAGCTCGGGCGTGTCGCTGAACCGATACAGGAACACCTCGTCTTCGCGGTCGAGCTGGTCGTAGAGGAATCGGTCGAGCGCCAGACGTGCCGACTGGATCTTCTCGCCGGCCATGCTCCGGCTGGTATCGAGTACGATGCCCACGCTGACCGGCACCCGCTCGGCGCTGAAGTACGAAATCACTTGCGGCGCGCCATCGTCGAAAACACTGAAGTCGTCTTGCGTGAGGCCCGGGACGAACCGACCGTGTCGATCCGAGACGGTGACCGAGACATTGACGAGATCGACCCGGCTTCGATATTGGAAGGGACCGGCTTGAACGGGGGGAACCGGCGTGTCCTGGCTGCTCGCGGGCGCGCCGGTGAGAATCGTCCCGAGGCCGAGAGCCAGGATCCAGTGTCGCCGTCGTTCAGAGTGCCACGTGGCCTTCACTGGCGCCACCCCTCCATGGTTGACCAAGAGGGCACAGAACGCAAAAGCCCTGCCGGAGAGGGAAGGCGGAATCGTAGGGGTGGAGCGCGTCTCGGTCGCCGGAAAGCCACATCAGAGCGACCCACCAGTGGACGCCTGGTCGACCGTGCCACCGCTCTGACGCGCGCGACTTGACGCCGTCAGCCCACGGTGCGGTTCGCGAGCTTTTCGAGCGCCTTGACCAAGGCCGAGTGATCCCAGCGTGCGCCGCCGTCGGCCGCGCACGCGTTGAAGAGCTCCTGTGTCGTGGCGGTGTTCGGCAGCGACACGCCGAGGGCGCGGGCGCCCGAGAGCACCAGGTTCAGATCCTTCTGGTGCAGCTCGATGCGGAAGCCCGGATCGAAGGCGCGCGTGATCATGCGCTCACCGTGAACCTCGAGCACCCGAGACGCCGCGAAGCCTCCAAGAAGGGCCTGGCGCACCTTGACCGGATCGGCGCCCGCCTTGACCGCGAAGACGAGCGCTTCGGCCACGGCTTCGATGGTCAGCGCGACGACGATCTGGTTGGCTGCCTTGCAGGTTTGCCCGGCGCCGTTCTCGCCGATGTGCGTGATGTTCTTGCCCATCTGCGCGAGGAGCGGTCGCGCTCGTTCGAACGCGGCGGGCGATCCACCGACCATGATCGTCAGAGCAGCGTTCTGGGCCCCCACCTGGCCGCCTGAGACGGGGGCATCCAGGTAGTCGCAGTCACGTTCCTTCTTGATGCGCGCCGCGAACTGCTTGGTCTCGATAGGCGAGATCGAGCTCATGTCGATGACGAGCGCGCCTGGCGTCAACGCGTCGGCCACGCCCTGGGGTCCGAAGAGCACCCGCTCCACATCCGGCGTGTCCGGCACCATCGTGATGACGATTTCGGATCGCGCGGCGACCACGGCCGGTGACGGGCACGCGTGGCCACCGGCGTCGACAAGCTCGGCCGGCACGCCGCTACGCGAATGCAGGAACAGCGTGTGGCCTCCCTTGAGCAGGTTGAAGGCCATGGGCTTGCCCATGATCCCGAGGCCGATGAAGCCGACGTTCGCCATGTCATTCGCCCCTTTACGTGCGCGCGCGGCGCATCCAAGTCAGGCCCTCTTCGGTCCGACCCGCAGGTTTGTATTCCAGGCCGACCCAGCCGCTGTAGCCGAGCCGATCGAGATGGCGGAACAGGAAGTCGTAGTTGATCTCGCCCGTGCCCGGCTCGTGCCGTCCTGGTGGATCGGCGATCTGAATGTGGCCAATCCGTGAGATCTCACGTTCGAGCGTCTTGGCGAGGTCGCCTTCCATGATCTGCATGTGGTAGACGTCGTACTGGATCCACAGATTGGGCGACCCGACCTCGGTCAGGATGTCTGCGGCCTGCGCCGTGCGCGTCAAGAAGAATCCCGGGATATCCCGCGTGTTAATCGGTTCGATGAGCAGGCGGATGCCTGCCGCGCCGAGCGTCGCCGCGGCGAGTTTCAGGTTCCGCACGAACGTTGCCCGGGCCTGGTCGGCGCTCACCCCGGGCGGAACGATGCCCGCAAGGCAATTGATCTGGGAGCAGCCGAGGGTGGTCGCGTAATCGATGGCGCGGTCGAGCCCCGCGGCGAACTCGTCGACGCGCCCCGGATGGCACGCGATGCCTCGTTCACCGCCCGCCCAGTCGCCCGCCGGCAGGTTGTGGAGCGCCTGCGTGAGACCGTAGGTGTCGAGGCGACGGCGAAGCTCGGTCTTGTCGTAGTCGTAAGGGAAGAGGTACTCGACGGCGTGGAAGCCGGCGCGCGCAGCCGCCTCGAACCGATCGAGGAAGCCGACCTCGCCGAAGAGCATGGTCAGGTTCGCGGCGAATCGGGGCATCGGGATCTCGCACAGCTGAGAATTCTGGTCTCCCCGTCGGAGCGCGGCGGTGCGCCGGCATCGGCGTGGCTGCGGATTGTAGCGAAGTCCGGACTCGACCGTGAAACCGGAATGCGGGCCGTTCGGAGAATCCTCTCCCCAGCGCGCCCGTGAAGGATCGGGCGTGTATTTTCCGGCGCCCGGGGGAGCTCGAGGGACGCGCGCGACTGAGCCGTGTGAGGCGGACCGCTACGACTTCCTAGAGCCGTGGCTTGAGGCCCTCATAGAAGATGTACCCGTCGCGCTCGGCCAGCGTGCGAACCGTGCGAAATACGCTGGCTTGGAGCGCCGGTGTCGGATCGAAGGGCGGCGCCGACGGCGCCCGTGCGAGCAGGCCGCTCAAGCCGGTGCGTGGGATCGAGCCGATCACCATCACCCGCCCGCCCGGACGGAGCACGCGGGCGATCTCGCCGACCACCGCCGCGCGATCGGCGGCACTCAATTGCCCGAACATGCCCCCCATGTTGTCGATGATGGCGAGATCGAACGCGTTGGCTTCGAGCGGCAACGCCGAGGGGGTCGCGACCTCGGCGTCGATGAGCACGCCCGCCTTCGACGCGGCGCGTTGCAGCCGCTCAACCGCGCCTTCGTCAGCGATGATGGCGACAGCCCGACCCGAGAGCCCCACCTTGCTGGCGATGGCGGCCAGCTGGTCCGGGTTTGCGCACCCGACCTGCACCAGGCGATCGCCCATCTTCACGCTCGTCATGCGGACCACGAGCTGATACGGGTCGTCGTGTCGGCGAAACGGGTTCATGAGCATGGGCAGAGTGTACTCGTCGAGGGGATGCGCGAGCATCCGTCTGATATAGTTTCGCCCCGTGTCTACACCTGTCGATATCGCCCCCGCGCGCGGCAAGCTGGGTGTGCTGCTCGTCGGCCTCGGGGCCGTCAGCACCACGACCATCGCCGGCGTGATCGCCATTCGCAAGGGTCTGGCCACCCCCATCGGATCGCTCACTCAAATGGGGACGATTCGACTCGGCAAGCGGACCGAAGGCCGTTCCCCGCGCATCCGCGAGATCGTCCCGCTGGCCGCGCTCGATGACCTCGTGTTCGGCGCCTGGGACATCTTCACGGAGGACTGCTACGGCGCCGCGCGGACCGCGGGCGTCATCGAACCGTCGCTCCTCGACCAGATTCGTCCCGAGCTCGAAGCCATTCGCCCTTGGCCGGCGGTGTTCGATCAGCGGTACGTCAAGCGCCTCGACGGGCCGAACGTGAAGAAGGGCCGCAACAAGCGCGACCTCGCCGATCAGCTCATCGCCGACATTCGGCAGTTCAAGCAGACCCACGGCCTGGATCGCCTCGTCATGATCTGGTGCGGCAGCACCGAGGTGTTCATGACCGAGTCCGAGGCGCACGCCAGCCTCGCGAACTTCGAGCGGGCGCTCGAGGACAACGACCCGGCGATTCCCTCGAGCATGGTGTACGCCTACGCGGCCATCAAGGAGGGCATCCCGTACGCGAACGCCGCCCCCAATCTCTCGGCCGACATTCCAGCGCTCGTCGAGCTCGCCGCGCAGACCAAGGCACCGCTGGCCGGCAAGGACCTGAAAACCGGGCAGACGCTCATCAAGACAATCATTGCGCCGGGGCTCAAGGCGCGCCTGCTCGGCGTTCAGGGCTGGTACTCGACCAATATCCTCGGCAACCGCGATGGCGAGGTGCTCGACGACCCCGAATCGTTCAAGACGAAAGAGGAGAGCAAGAAGTCGGTTCTCGACTACATCCTGCAGCCGCAGCTGTATCCCGAGCTCTACAAGGATCTCTGTCACGTCGTCCGCATCAACTACTATCCGCCCCGGGGCGACAACAAGGAAGGCTGGGACAACATCGATCTGGTCGGATGGCTCGGCTATCCGATGCAGCTCAAGATCAACTTCCTGTGTCGCGACAGCATTCTGGCAGCGCCGATCGTGCTCGACGTGGCGCTCTTCCTCGATCTCGCCAAGCGAGCCGGCTTGCACGGCGTCCAGGAGTGGCTGTCCTTCTACTTCAAGAGCCCGGTGCACGCGCCCGAGCTCTACCCGGAGCACGATTTGTTCATTCAGCTGATGAAGCTGAAGAACACCCTGCGCCACATGGTGGGCGAAGAGCTCATCACCCACCTCGGACGTGAGTACTACGACTAACGGCACGGCGACCGCGAACCGCTTCCTGCAGCCGGCGCTCCTCGGAGGCCTCGTCACCGGCGCCTTGTCGGCGTTGCCGCTCGTCTCCGCCGGGAATTTCTGCTGCTGTCTGTGGGTCGTCGTGGGCGGTCTGGCAGCGTCGTACCTGGTCCAGCAGCGGCAAGAGGAGCCGTTGACCCCCGGGGATGCGGCGCTGGCGGGTCTGCTGGCCGGTGTCGCCGGCGCGGTCGTGTACGTGATCCTCTCCGTTCCCATCAGCCTGCTGTTGGCGCCGATGGAGCGCGCCATCCTCGAGCGGCTCACGCAGGTCTCGCGCACCATGCCGCCCGAGCTTCGTGAGTACCTGAAGCAACCCCCTGATGCCGGCACCCGCATCGTCTTCGTGCTCGTACAGTTCGTGGTGATGCTGGTCGTCGCCCCGCTGTTCTCGGTGCTCGGTGCCTTGCTGGGTGCGGCCCTCTTCCGCAAGCCGTCCCTCACCGCACCAGCCAAGAGCCCGGTCGAGCCACCCCCGTCGACAACGAGCGGGCCGGACTTCTAGGACGGTGTCGTTCGGAGTGCTGTACTGAGCGCGGCGAGGCGCCCGGGCCGGCCAGGCGTCACACCGAGAACACGCCCCGAGCAGCCGTCCACCAGGGCGTGCCGACGTACGGTATTCTTCCTCCGCCATGAGCGACTCAAAAACCGCCGAATACGACGATCTGCTCCGCGAAGACCGCGCCTTTCCCCCCCCGGCCGAGTTCCGCAAGCTGGCGCGGGTCAGCGACGAAACGCTGTACGCCGAGGCCGAACGCGACCCCGAGGCCTACTGGGCGAAATTCGCCAAGGAGCTCGACTGGTCCCGACCCTGGGACACGGTGCTCGACTGGCAGCCTCCGCACGCCAAGTGGTTCATCGGCGGAAAGATCAACGCGAGCGTCAACTGCGTCGATCGGCATCTGTCAGGGGCCCGGCGGAACAAGGCCGCCATCATCTGGGAGGGCGAGCCCGGCGACCAGCGGACGCTGACGTATTACGACCTGCACCGCGAAGTCTGTCAGTTCGCGAACGTGCTCAAATCGCTCGGCGTCAAGAAGGGCGACCGGGTCGCCCTCTATCTGCCACTCGTTCCAGAGCTCGCCATCGCGATGCTGGCCTGCGCGCGCATCGGCGCGGTCCACAGCGTGGTCTTCGGAGGGTTCAGCGCCGAGTCTCTTCGTGACCGCATCAACGACGCCCAGGCCAAGCTGCTCGTCACAGCCGATGGCGGGTTCCGGCGCGGCCAGATCGTCACCCTCAAGCAGATCGCCGACGAAGCGCTCAAGGACACGCCGTCGATCGAGAACGTCGTCCTCGTTCGGCGAGGCAGCTCGGCGATTCCGGTGCACGTCCAGGAGGGCCGCGATCACTGGTACCACCGCCTCATGGCCGACGCGTCTCCCAAGTGCGCCCCGGAGCCGATGGACGCCGAGGACATGCTCTACATCCTGTACACCTCCGGCACAACAGGAAAGCCGAAGGGCATCGTGCACACGACCGGCGGATATCTCGTGGGCACGTACGCCACCACCAAGCTGGTGTTCGATCTCCGAGAGGACGACGTCTACTGGTGCACCGCCGACCTCGGCTGGGTGACGGGCCACAGCTACGTGGTCTACGGTCCGCTCGCCAACGGCGCCACGGTCGTGATGTACGAAGGAGCGCCTGACTGGCCGCAGAAGGACCGCTTCTGGAAGACGATCGAGAAGTACGGCGTCACCGTGTTCTACACCGCACCGACGGCGATTCGTTCGTTCATGCGCTGGGGCGACTCGTGGCCCAATGGCTGCGACATGTCGTCGCTGCGTCTCATCGGCTCGGTGGGTGAGCCGATCAATCCCGAGGCATGGATCTGGTACTACCGCATGATTGGTGGCCAGCGTTGTCCGGTCGTCGACACGTGGTGGCAGACGGAGACGGGCGCCATCATGATCAGCGCTCTGCCCGGAGTCACCACCCTGAGGCCAGGGTCGGCCTCTCGTCCGCTGCCAGGCATCTTCGCCGAGATCCGGAACGAAAAGGGGGACAAGATCGACGTCGGCGGCGGGCTCCTGGCGCTTACGCGCCCGTGGCCGTCGATGCTGCGCGGAGTATACGGCGACCCGGACCGCTACGTGAAGCAGTATTGGTACAAGTGGGGGCCCGGCGTGTACGTCACGGGCGACGGGGCCAAGCGCGACAAGGATGGCAACTTCTGGCTCCTCGGTCGCGTCGACGATGTGATCAACGTGGCCGGCCACCGCATCGGGACAATGGAGGTCGAAAGCGCTCTGGTGGACCACCCCAGCGTCGCCGAAGCCGCCGTCGTCGGACGCAGCCACGAGATCAAGGGGCAGGCGATCGCGGCGTTCGTGACGCTCAAGGAGGGCATCCACGGGAGCAAGGATCGTATCGACGAGCTCAAGGAGCATGTGGTCAAGAAGATCGGAGCAATCGCCCGGCCCGACGACATCCTGTTCACGGCCGACCTGCCGAAGACGCGGTCTGGCAAGATCATGCGTCGGTTGCTGCGCGACATTGCCGAAGGCAAAGCGCTCGGTGATACGACGACCCTGGCCGACCCGGCGGTGGTCGCGAGACTCAAGGAGAACTACGACGAAGAGCGCGGATAGTCGCGCGGCGCTCTCGGACGGGGCCGGCCTGGTTGAACTCGAAGGCGACCCTTTCCGTCCATGACAACATGGCGCTCATCGAGACCCAGGATCTCTGGAAGACCTACGCCATGGGCGACGAGGAGATCCATGCCTTGCGCGGAGTGTCGATTCAGATCGAGCGTGGAGAGTATGTGGCCATCATGGGGCCGTCGGGTTCGGGGAAGTCGACCCTGATGAACCTCATCGGGTGTCTCGATACGCCGTCCAAGGGGTCCTACCTGCTGAACGGGAAGCAGGTGAGCCAGATGAGCGACAACGAGCTCGCCCGGATTCGCAATCAAGAGATCGGGTTCGTGTTTCAGACCTTCAACCTGCTGCCACGGGCTACGGCGCTGAAGAACGTCGAGCTGCCGCTCGTCTATGGGGGCGTGAGAGCCAAGGAGCGCGAGGAGCGGGCGCGCGAGGCGTTGGAGAAGGTGGAGCTGACCTCGCGCATGAGCCATCGTCCAAACGAGCTCTCAGGTGGGCAGCGGCAGCGAGTCGCCATCGCACGCGCGCTCGTCAACAATCCGTCCATCCTCCTCGCCGACGAGCCCACGGGCAACCTCGACTCGAAGACGGGCCATGAGATCATGGCGCTCTTCGAGCGGCTGCACCAAGCGGGGAACACGATCATCCTCGTCACGCACGAGGCCGACGTGGCGGCGTTCGCCTACCGAACCATTCAAATTCGCGACGGTCAGGTGGAAAACGACGTGCGCCGCGCTGCCTGAGACCGACGGGCAAGGATCAAGACCAAAGGATTCTTTTGAGCGGTTTCGATTTCCGTGTCGCGCGCCGTGAGGCCTTGGTGCTGTGGGTCTTGGGCCTTGGTCCGTCCCTCGTCCTTCGGCCTTTGGGCGCTGAACGCCCGGCTCGGGACGAAGGACCAACGCCTCAGGCCGGACCAAAGCCCAGGAACGGACCAACACCGAAGGCCTAAGACCGAAGAACGACGGACTCCATCGAAAGCCGACAATGCTCTAGTGCGTCATGGCATAGAGCAGCGCGTTGATGCCAAAAGCATAGCCCTCGATGGAGAACTTCAAGAAGTACTCGCGACTGTCGCCCTCGCGCTCGAACGAGTCGCCGAAATCTGTGTTGTGGGTCATGAGGACCATGACGCGGCCCCGCTCGTCGCTGATCGCGCGCGCGTGGGGTTCGGTGCTGTCTCGACGCTCGGAAGTACGCCCAGTGTCGAACCACCAGCCGATCGACGGAATCTGCGGCACATCCTTGACCGACATCATCATGTGGAAGATGGGGTGGTCGAGCCGCAGATCCTTGATGGCGTATTGACCCTCCGGCAGAACCTTCCTGATCTGGCGTTCCCAGAAGGTCCAGGCGTACTCCCCCCAGAAATCGTCGGCCCAGATGAAGCCCCCTTTCTGCAGGTACGCACGCAGATGGGCTGATTCTTGGTCGTCGAGATAGGCCGAGCCGACCTCGGTCATCATCAGGAACGGGCAGCGAAAGAGCACGGGATTACTGAGGGTCACGTAGAGATGATTCGGCTCGCCCTCAGCGGTGAGCCCTACGGCAGTCTTGGTCAGCTCTGAGAGTCGGATCGACAGATTGAGGTCGGCCTGCGGTGAATCCACGGACCAATTGCCACCATCGCCCTCTCTCGACGCGCGGAAGGCGGCACGACAGAACTGAAAGGTGCCATCGTAGTCGGCGAGCACGGCTTCGACCATCTGCCGTCCGGCGCCCCGCGATCCGCGCCGGTACTGGGCGAGAACCGAGGTGGCGAGGAACACCAGCAGGAGCGCGACGACGGACGCGCGCTTGATTGTCACGGCTCGAGCCAGGTGCATCGCGCGCAACTTCATCCCACGGCGGCCCAGTGCCCCGGGTCTACTTCTCTGAGCGCGGCCGCCCGATCGACGGCCAACGGGTCGATCTCGATACGCCGCCGGGGAGCCTCGGGGTCGACCGACGGAATAGCCGAAAGCAGCGCCTGTGTGTACGCGTGTCTTGGCGAGGCGAAGAGCCCGGCTGCAGGTGCGATCTCGACAATCTTACCGAGGTACATGACCGCAACCCTCGTACAGATGTTTCGCATCAATCGCAGGTCGTGCGCGATGAAGAGATAGGTCAGCTTCAGCTGCTGCTGCAGGTCCATCAGCAGATTGACGACCTGGGCCTGGATCGAGACGTCGAGTGCCGAGACCGGCTCGTCGAGGACGAGAAACGACGGGTTCAGCGCGAGCGCCCGCGCGAGGCCGATCCGCTGTCGCTGTCCCCCGCTGAACTCGTGGGGGTATCGCAGCAGGTGTGCGGGGTCGAGCCCGACCAGGCGAAAGAGCTCGACGACCCGCTCACGGCGCTCGACGGTCTGCCCCAGCTTGTGGATGACGAGCGGCTCCTCGACGATATCGCGGGCACGCATGCGGGGATTCAGCGAAGAATACGGGTCCTGAAAAACGATCTGCATGTCTCGGCGCGCCTCCCGCAGACGCTTCGGGGAGAACCGCAGGATGTCCTCGCCTTTGAAGCGAATCGTCCCGGACGTCGGCTCGATGAGGCGGAGGATGCACCGGCCGGTCGTGGACTTGCCGCTCCCCGACTCGCCGACCAGACCGAAGGTTTCCCCTTGCTCGATCGCGAAGCTCACGTCATCGACGGCCGTCACGACCGTGTGCGGACGAAGGAGCCCGCCGCCCGAGGTGAAGCGCTTCACGAGGCGGGAGACTTCAACGATCGGCATCGTGTCGCGCGTCCGGTTGTGTTGCCTGGACCGGGGTCGGCTTGTCCTGATGCAGGTAGCACTTGGCCATGTGTTCGGGAGCGAGGAGAAAGTCTCCCGGCGGCTGCCCCGTGCAGGGCTCGAACCGGTCGGCGCAGCGAGGGTGGAAGGCGCAACCGGCGGGCCATGCACCCAGACGGGGCACCGTGCCCTCGATGGCCTTCAGGCGCCCCGGCAACGCCCCCGGCAGCGAGGCAATCAGCCCGCGGGTGTACGGATGTTGCGGCGACCGCAAGACCGCCCGCATGGGACCCTGTTCGACGATTCGGCCCGCGTACATCACCGCCACTCGATCAGCCATCTCCGCGACGACCCCGAGGTCGTGCGTGATGAGCAGCAGGGAGAGGCGGAAGGCCGATCGCATCTCCCGAAGCAGGTCGAGAATCTGTGCCTGCACCGTGACGTCGAGCGCGGTGGTCGGCTCGTCGGCGATGATGAGCGACGGCCGGCACGCGAGCGCGATGGCGATGAGCACCCGTTGGCGCATTCCGCCCGACAGCTGGTGTGGATAGCTGCGGACGCGCGACTTCGGATTCGGCATGCGCACGGCCTCGAGCAACTCGACGGCACGCTGCCGCGCTTCGCGCCGGGTCGCCTTCTTGTGCACGAGCAGCGCCTCGGCAATCTGATCGCCGACCGTGAATACGGGATTGAGCGCCGTCATCGGCTCCTGAAAGATGAGCGCGATCTCCGCCCCTCGAACGTCGCGCATCGCGGATTCGGACAGGGTCAGCAGATCGCGTCCCTTGAAGCGGACCGCGCCGGACACGATGCGCCCGGGCGGCTGCACGAGCCGCATGATTGAGAGCGCGGTCACCGACTTGCCGCTGCCGGACTCGCCGACCAGGCAGAGGGTCTCACCGGTGCGGACCTCGAAACTGACGTCCTCGACCGCGGGCGCCGGCCCCGTGGGTAGGTCGAAGGACGTGGTGAGGTGCGACACGTCGAGCATGGAGGGCTGCTAGTCGCCGTGCGATTCGTGCTCGCCGAAGACCCGCCGCATGGCATCCGCAATCTCACCGACCGTGGCCGACGCCTCGACCGCGGCGATGATGGGCGGCACGAGGTTGGTCCCCTCGCACGCCGCCTGTTCGACGGCCTGGAGCCGGGCCTGCGCCGCCACGGCGTCTCGGCGGCCACGAACGGCGCGGACTCGCTCGATCTGCTCGCGCTCCGCGTGTTCGTTCAGGGCGAACACCGGCACGGTCGATTTCGCGCTCTGCGAGGTCTCGACGAAGCGGTTCACGCCGACGACAACCGTTTCTCCGGCGTCGATGGCGCACTGCGTCCGATACGCGGATTCCTGGATCTCCCGCTGGATGAAGCCGGTCTCGATCGCGCGCAGGGTCCCACCGAGCTGATCGATACGGGCCAAGAGCGCTTCGGCACCGCTCTCGATCTCGTCGGTCATGCGCTCGATCGCGTACGCGCCGCCGACGGGATCGACGGTGTTCACGACGCCGGTTTCCGCGGCAATGATTTGCTGGGTTCGGAGGGCCAGCCGCGCGGATTCCTCGGTCGGCAGTCCCAGCGCTTCGTCGCGGCCGTTGCAGTGCAGCGACTGCGTGCCGCCCAGAACCGCTGCCAACGCCTGAAGGGCCACGCGCACGATGTTGTTGTCCGGTTGCTGCCCTGTGAGCGTGCTCCCGGCGGTCTGAGTGTGGAACCGAAGCTGCTGCGCCTTGGGGTTGGTGGCGCCGAAACGGTCGCGCATGAGGCGCGCCCACAGGCGCCGGGCCGCCCTGAACTTGGCGACCTCCTCCAAGAAACGATTGTGCGCGTTGAAGAAGAACGACAGGCGCTGTCCGAGCTGGTTCACGTCGAGGCCGGCCTCGACCGCCGCCTGCACATACGCCATCGCATGGGCGAAGGTGAAGGCGACCTCCTGCACGGCTGTCGAGCCCGCTTCGCGAATGTGGTACCCGCTGATCGAAATGCTGTTCCAGTTCGGCAACTCCTTCGCGCAGTAGGCGAAGAGATCGGTCACGATCCGAAGCGAGGCCTTCGGCGGATAGATATAGGTGCCCCGCGCGACGTACTCCTTCAGGATGTCGTTCTGGATCGTGCCGGACAGCTCCGAGAGCGCGGCGCCTTGCCGCTTCGCGACAGCGACGTACAGCGCGAGCAGGATGATTGCGGTGGCGTTGATCGTCATCGAGGTCGACACCGACGCGAGCGGAATGCCCTCGAAGAGCATCGTCATGTCGTCGATCGAGTCGATCGCCACTCCGACACGCCCAACTTCTCCTTGCGCCAGCGGGTGATCGGAGTCGTAACCCATCTGCGTGGGGAGATCGAAGGCGACGCTCAGACCGCTGACCCCCTGCGTGAGGAGGTACCGATATCGTGCGTTCGACTCTGCGGCGCTGCCGAAGCCCGCATACTGCCGCATCGTCCAGAGCCGGCCGCGATACATGGTCGGCTGGATCCCGCGTGTGAAGGGGAAGGTGCCGGGCAGACTGGAGTCGGGCATGGCTCAACAGGCATTCTAACGTGCCCCGCAGCGCGCCTTTGGCCCGCAAATCCTTGACAGAACAAGGGCTCGCGCTTAGACTCGATTCATCGACCGATTTCGACCAGATTGAACGCCCTTGTGGGTCGCCCCCCGGGTGCTTGCTCGTGGAACACAGGGTCAGATGAGGCGGCCGACCGCCGGACGAACGGTCTGGTGGTGTGTGGAGGGACGAGCATGGACGACGTCGTGAACCGGTTCGCTCGGGAGCTGGCCGACGCCATCGCCTCAGCAATCGCAGACAACCCGCAGGTCGAGGCGTGCCGTGAGAGGGCACGTGCAGCGGGTTTCGAAATGAAGGTGACGCTCGAGGCCGTCGTCGGCTTCGTCAATCGCTCGCAGCCGGGTGCCTTGACCAAGGTGACCACTCCGGCGCGCGTCGTTACACCGAAGCATTCCTTCGAGATCACCGCCAACGACCGTCGCTTCCTGCGGTCCTTGCGCATCGCGGCCGACGAAACCGCCGAGCCCGTGGAATAGCAGAAGGCGACCCGCTACCCATGCGCGACCTGGTTGGCGACCCGATCGGCGGCCGCCTTGGCCGCGGCCGGATCGCCCAGATAGTAGTGCCGCACCGGCTTGAGCGAGGCGTCCAGCTCGTACACGAGTGGGATGCCCGTCGGGATGTTGAGCTCCACGATTTCCGACTCCGACATCGCGTCCAGATATTTCACGAGCGCCCGCAGCGAGTTGCCGTGGGCTGCGATCAGCACGCGCTCGCCCGACGCGATGGACGGGGCGATCGTGCTGTGCCAGTACGGCAGGAAGCGCGCGACCGTGTCCTTGAGGGACTCGGTCAGCGGCAAGAGCTCCGGGCCGATCCCCGCGTAACGCGGATCGCGTGACGGGTGCCTCGGGTCGCTGGGCTCGAGCGGCGGCGGGGGAATGTCGTAGCTGCGGCGCCAGACCTTGGTCTGGGCCTCCCCATGCTGGGCTGCCGTCTCTGCTTTGTTCAGGCCTTGCAGTGCGCCGTAGTGGCGCTCGTTCAATCGCCAGTCCTTCGTGACCGGAATCCACAACCGATCGAGCGTGTCGAGCACGATGTGCAGCGTCCTGATGGCGCGCTTCAAGACCGAGGTGTAGGCGAGGTCGAAGTCGTAGCCCCCCTCCTGCAAGAGTCGCCCGGCCTCAGCCGCTTCTTGCCGCCCCCGATCGGAGAGGTCGACGTCGGTCCATCCCGTGAAGCGATTCTCTTTGTTCCAGGTACTCTCGCCGTGGCGCAAGAGGACGACGCGGTGCATGGCAGATCGTCTCCGTTCTCCGAGCGTTACGCGCCGGCGAGCGCACGAATCGCCGGACGGCCCGCAAACTGCGCCGCGCCGCCGAGCTCCGACTCGATGCGCAGCAGCTGGTTGTACTTGCAGACGCGGTCGGTTCGGCTGGCCGAGCCCGTCTTGATTTGACCCGCCGCCGTTCCGACGGCGAGGTCGGCGATCGTCGGATCCTCGGTTTCCCCGGATCTGTGCGAGATGATCGTGGCATAGCCCGCATCACGCGCCATGGCCACGGCGTCGAGCGTCTCGGTCACGGTGCCGATCTGATTCAGTTTGACGAGCAGCGCATTGCCGACTCGATCGGCAATGCCGCGCTTCAGAATCGCGGGATTGGTCACAAACACATCGTCGCCCACCAGCTGCACGCGCTCTCCGAGCGTGCTCGTCAGACGCTGCCAGCCCTGCCAGTCGCCTTCCGCCAGCCCGTCCTCGATTGAAATGATCGGGTATTGGCGCAGCCAATCCTCGTACAGACGAATCATCTCGTCCGAGGTCCGAGTGGGCTCGCCCGATTTCTTGAACACGTAGGTGCCCTGGCCGGCCGTCGAGGGGGACCACAGCTCGCTCGAGGCGACGTCGAGGGCGATGAACACGTCCGTTCCGGGCGTCGACCCCGCCTTGGCGATCGCCTCTAGGACCACTTCGAGCGCCTCACGATTGGATCGGAGGTTTGGGGCGAAGCCGCCCTCGTCGCCGACACCGGTGGAGTGTCCCTTGGCTTTGAGGATGCCGCGCAGTGCATGGAAGATCCCGGCGCCGACCCGGAGGGCGTCCCCGAAGGAGGAGACGCCGACGGGCATCACCATGAACTCCTGGAAGTCGACGCTCGAGTCGGCGTGCGCGCCGCCGTTGAGGATGTTCATCATCGGCACGGGCAACGTGAACCGTGTCGTGCCGTAGAGGTCGCCGATGTGGCGGAAGAGCGGCAGGCCCTTGGCCGCCGCCGCCGCTCGCAGCGCGGCCATCGACACGCCGAGCAGGGCGTTGGCGCCGAGGCGGCTCTTGGTCGGTGTGCCGTCCAGCTCCACGAGCGCAGCATCGAGGCTGCGCTGTTCCAGGTCACGACCGATCAGCGCGCGGGCGATCTCGCCGTTGACGTGCGCAACCGCTTTCAGCACGCCCTTGCCGCCGTAGCGGGCGGCGTCCCCGTCGCGCAACTCGAGCGCCTCGCGTTCGCCCGTGGACGCACCCGACGGAACGCCTGCGCGGCCGACCACGCCGCCCTCCAGGGTGAGGTCGACCTCGACGGTGGGATTGCCACGCGAGTCCAGGATCTCTCGGCCGACGATGCGAGCGACTTTCACAGTGATATCTCCAGTCAGTGAGTCGGTGGAAGCGGCGTCGCGGTCGCCCGATCGCTCACGATCCGCCGCCGCGGCTGTCGGCTTGGGCTTCGGCGAGAAGCGAGTCCTCCTTGATCGCGCCGATGAGCGGCTCGTCGGCGATGGTGACGACGACGCCCGACTCGGTGACCGTATGGCGCCGGCGATCCTCTTCCGGGTTGTAGCCGATCACCGCGCCGCGCGGGATGAGCACGTCACGATCGATGATGGCGCGCCGGATGCGGGCATGCCGGCCCACTCGAACGCCCGGCATCAGGATGCACTGCTCGATGTGGCAGAAACTGTGGACGCGCACGTTCGGACAGAGCACGCTGCCCGAGATGCTGCTTCCGGAGACAATGCACCCGGGCGAGATCACCGAATCGAGCGCCTGGCCGCACCGCGTCCCGGCGTCCGCGAAGACGAACTTGGCGGGGGGCGCCTGTGGCTGGTGCGTGCGCAGCGGCCATTCCGGATCGTAGAGGTTGAAGTCCGGGCTGACGTGGCACAGGTCCATGTTGGCCTCGAAGTAGGCGTCGAGGGTGCCGATGTCGCGCCAGTACTGGGCGACTTTCTTGTTCTCATCGTAGAACCGATAGGCATAGACCGGTTGCTGACGGATGAGCGCCGGAATGATGTCCTTGCCGAAATCGTGCGTCGTCGGCTGGTTGGCGTCGGCCTCGAGCGCGCGGATGAGGACGTCGGTATCGAAGATGTACACGCCCATCGAGGCCAGCGCGAGATCGGGCACGCTCGGAATGGGAATCGGCCTGGCCGGCTTCTCGTCGAAGCCGATGACCCGGTCGTGCTCGTCGACGGCAATGATGCCAAACCGGTAGCCTTCGGCAACCGGCACGTCGATGGTGGCAAGCGTCGCCGTCGCCCCGCGTGCCTGATGGAACCGGAGCATGCGCGAGTAGTCCATCTTGTAGACATGATCGCCCGACAGGACGATCAGATAGCGCGGCTGCTCCTGCACGATCGAGTACAGATTCTGATAGACCGCGTCCGCGGTGCCTTGGTACCAGTGCTCGCCCACTCGCTTCTGAGGCGGCAGGATCTCGACGAATTCGCCCAGCTCTTAGGACACGATGTTCCATCCCATCCGGATGTGCCGGTTCAGCGAGAGCGACTTGTACTGGGTTGCGATGAAAATGCGGCGCAGCCCCGAGTTGATGCAGTTGCTCAGCGCGAAGTCGATGATGCGGTACGGCCCCCCGAAGTACACCGCGGGCTTCGCGCGTTCCTTCGTCAGCGGATAGAGACGTTCGCCCGCCCCTCCCGCCAGGACGATGACGACGCAGTCATCGAGGAGCGCCGACATCCAGAGTTCCTCAGTGGGGGTCCGGCGCGGGGAACGCGTTGCGGGCCGAAACGCATTCAGGCGGCCAGCGGTCAATCGGAGGGTCGAACGGCGTGAAGTCGAAGCGTCTCATGTGTCCGGAAGTCACGGCGACCGATCAGGTGTCGGATCGCGAGGGACCCACGGCCGTCACCACGTCGGTGGACGTGACGTCCGATCGCCAACGACGAGCAGGGCGATAATAGCACGGTCGGAAGCGCCAACCCGAGCCTGAAATCCCGACGCATGAACGGTTTGACTTGGGCAGAGGGCGTGCCTATGATGGGCTGTTCACGGCGATTTGGTGGTTCCGCGGCGATGCCATCGCGGTTCCGCCTCTCGGGCGCCGCAGACTCCGGCGACTCTGGTCGCTTGATCGGGGAGAGTAGGCTTATGGTGATTTCGCGTGGGGCGCTCACGTTTGGTGTCGCAGTGGCCTTGGCCGCGTCGGTCCTTGTGCAGGGGCAGGAGCGAAAGCTCAACGACATCGAGAAAAAGGAGATCCAGGCCATCATCAAGATGGTCGACGGTCCGGCGAACGCGCAGTCGAACGCAAGTGACCTGGGTCTCACGTGGGTGCGCAACGACCTGCTGAAGGCTCAGGGCAACATGCAGTACGCGCCCTTCACGGTCACGGTCGATTCTTCGAAGATCAGTGCCAAGACGATCTCGGTCTACTGGCGCGTCATTTCGCGCGGGCCGGCGGCCGAGGATGACAAGAAAGATAAGAAGGACAAGGACAAGAAGAAGAGCTATCCGTACGAAGACCTGAGCTCGGTCGCGATGACGGGCCAAGGCGGGCCCATGCACATCAGCCGCTCCTTCACCGTCCCCTCTGGTCAATACGAGGTGATCGTCGTCGCGAAGGAACAGCCGAGCAAGGAAAGGAACGCCCCGGCGCCCAAGGCGTCGATGATCAAGCAGAACGTCGAGATTCCCGACCTGTGGAACGGTGAGTTGACGACGAGCACGGTCATCGTGGCCGAACGGATCGATCCGCTGGCGGCGCCGCTCACGCCGCAACAGCAGGCCGATCGCCCCTATGCGATGGGGGCCATGGAAATCGTGCCGGCCTTCGGCACCAAGTTCACCAAGGGGACGGAACTGTCGACTTTCATGCTCATCTACAACGCGAAGACCGACGCCGCCAACAAGCCCGACGTGAGCGTCGAGTACAACTTCTACGCAAAGTCAGGGGGAAGCGAGAAGTTCTTCAACAAGACGAACCCGCAGAGTTTGAACGCCCAGACACTGCCGCCGCAGTTCGACTTCGCGGCCGGGCATCAGCTGCAGAGCGGACAGGCCGTGCCCCTCGGGTCCTTCCCCGAAGGGGACTATCGGTTGGAGATCAAGGTCACCGACAAGCTCGCGAACAAAACGCTCACACGAGACGTCAACTTCTCGGTGAGCGGTTCGTAGGCGGGTCGGTCGCTCGAGGGCCGTACGGCCCCGAGGGAGAGTCATGAGGAGCGGAACGGGCGTGCTGGCATCATCGCTCGTGGCGTGGCTGCTGTGGGGAGGGCCCCCTCCGGCTTACGCGCAGTCACGACAGCTGCCGGCCTCCCAGCGAGCACCGGTTGCGCAGGCCTCTCGTGCTCCCGCGCCAGGCGGAGTCCTCGAGGGACGCGTGCTCGATGAGCACGGCGTCCCCCTGACCGATGTCATCGTCACCGCCATCGGCGTCGGGACGGCGTTCGCGCTGACCGACGACCAGGGCCGCTTCGAGCTGGGCAAGCTGGCGCCTGGGAAATACCTCGTACGCGCGATCGCCCGCGGATACGCGCCGCACAGCCAGCGTGTCACCATCGACGCCCAGGCGCGAGCCGCGTCCGTCCTCGCATTGAAACGCACGGGCAGCCTCTCCGTTCCCGTCATCCTCACGGCCGGGTTCGGGGCACTGGGCGTGCCCGAGCCCGTCAAGCCTCATATGCCGGGTGCGCCCAATGGGCCGCTCGTTCACGCCGTCGCTCCTGACTCAGAAAACCTCGAGGACGAGGAACCGCGGACGGAGGCATCGGAGAACAGCACGCCAACGGTATCAGAGATGGCCTGGCGCCTGCGCCACGCGCGGCGCGGCGTGCTCAAGTCGGCAGTCGTGCCCTTCGATCTCGACGAAATCGGAGAGACCGAGCGCGCGACGGTGATCGACGTCGTCGGCAAGGCGATGCGCTCGCCAGCGCGTGCCGCCTCGAGCTTCCTCGCCGATACGCCGTTCTCAGGACAGGTGAATTTCCTGACGACGAGTCTGTTCCAGTCGCCTGCCGAGATGCTCACGGCGACCAACATCGGGCGAGGGATCGCGTATGTCAAACTGGGCGCACCGGTCGGCGACACTGCGGACTGGACCGTGCGTGGTGCCCTGACCGAGGCCGATCTCGCGTCGTGGGTCGTCTCGGGCACGTATCAGACCCGGGCTTCAGAACGGCGCCATTACCAGGTGGGGCTCGCCTACAGCACGCAGACCTATGGTGGCGGTCATCCCCTTGCGCTTCGTGAAGTGACCGACGGAAGCCGCAATGTCGGGACCCTGTTCGGGTTCGACACCGTGACGGTTGCGCCGGCGCTGTCGCTGACCTATGGTGGGCGGTTCGCCCACTACGACTACCTGGCGAGTCGGACGCTCGTCAGTCCGATGGTCAGTGCGTCGTTCACGCCCGCGGAGCGGACGCGTGTCAGTGTGACGCTCTCGAGTCGCGGCGATGCGCCCGGGGCGGACGAGTTCCTTCCCCCGAGCGCCGATGGCATCTGGTTGCCGCCTCAGCGGACCTTCTCGTCCGCTGATCCAGGCGCGCCCTTCCGCTCGGCGCGGACCGACCAGATTGCCGGCGAAGTCGAGCGCGACTTGGGATGGTCGACCGTGACGGTCCGCGCGTTTCGACAGCAGGTCGAGAATCAGCTCGCGACGGTGTTCGGCGCCGAGCCACCGGATTATCGCGAGATGAACCTCGGCCACTACTTCGTCGGGACCGCCGGCAACAGTCAGGCCACGGGAGGCAGTGTCGCGCTTCGTTCCACGTTCGCCGGCCGAGTGCGCGGATCACTCAGCTACTCCCTCATTTCGGCGGAGCTCTTCGCGCATCCGACGAATCGACAGGTGGTCCTTCTCGCGCCGACGCTCGGCCGACCGGCATTGGAGCGGCTCCACGACATCTCGACCTTCATCGACGCCGTCGTGCCTGAAACGTCGACCAAGGTCCTCGTGACCTACCGCGTAGGCAATGGGTATGCCCGACCGGTAACGAGCGGCTCCCCCGGCGAGGGCGCAGCCACGCGTGTCGATTCCCGATTCGATGTTCAGGTCAGGCAGGCGCTGCCCTTCTTGAACTTCACCAGCACCCGCTGGGAGATGCTGCTCGCCGTCCGGAACTTCCTCCGTGACGCCGAGTTCGATCAATCCGTGTACGACGAGTTGCTGGCGGTCCGACCACCGAAGCGGGTTGTGGGAGGCGTGACGCTTCATTTCTGAGGCTCGACGGACGGCGCGACCCCGACCGCGCTTCGGCTGGCACTGCACCACCGCCCTGTCTTCTTCCGACCAAAAATTTGGATCCCCTCCGGGGCTTACGAGGGACTTGCGTCCGCGCCGCCGATTCTCGGCGGAGATCGCGTGATGTAATGACCGGGCACTCATGACGGACACCGCGACGTCGCCCGTGCACTCGGGAAGCCGCCGGCCTATCTGGCCGACGTGGGCGCACTCGGCGTGGGCCGTGGCCGTTGTCGCGGTCCTGGCGGCGCTCGGTCTGGCCAACATCAGCATGCGCCTCGGGGCCCACGACGTTGAGGACGGCGTGCTGTGGGGCGAGCGCGACGAGGCGGTTGTGGCGCTGGAGGTGGCGTCAGGATCGGCCGGAGCCGAGGCGGGAATCCAGCCGGGTGACGTGCTGCTCGCCGTGAACGGCTCGCCCATCGACTCGCCGGCCGATGTCGTGGAATACCAACACGAAGGGCGCGACGGGACCAGGCTGGAGTACACGCTGGTCCGGCTCGGGACGCGGCAAGCGCTCAACGTCACGCTCGCCCCGCTCCGGACCCCTCGTGCGATGTACTTCGTGCTGGCGTCGGTCGGGCTCTTCACGTTGCTCGTGGGCGGGTTCGTGCGGCTCAGACGGCCCTCGGACCAGGCGACGCTGCATTTCTTCTGGGTCTGTGTGGCGTTCTTCGGCGCGTTCACGTTCTCGTTCAACGGACCGTTCGACCGGCTGGACTGGGTCTTCTACTGGGGGGATGCGATCGCGATGGCGGCGCTGCCGCCGCTGCTCCTGCATTTCACGCTCGTCTTTCCGGAGCGTGCGCCCTGGAGAGTGTCCGACCGCCTGCGCCGGTGGCTCCCGCTCATCTACCTGCCGGCATTCGCGATGGCCCTCCTGCGCATCGCGCTGGTCTCGCAAGGCTCGCAGATCGACGGCCAGCGGTTTTCGTGGCTGCTCGACCGTCTCGATCGGGCCGATCCGCTCCATCTCTTCGTCTGCGCAGTGGCCGCGATCGTGGTCCTGGCGCGGGCGTTCCGCGAGATCACCTCGCTCACGGCCCGTCGTCAGCTCCGCTGGATCGCCTGGGGCTCGGTCCTGGGTGTCGGTCCGTTCGCGCTGGGCTACGCGTTGCCGTGGGCGCTCGGTGTCGATCCGCCGCTTGCGCTTCAGCTGACGGCGGTGCCGCTCGGACTCGTTCCGCTGACGTTCGCGTCGGCGATCGTGCGCTATCGCCTGCGGGACATCGAAGTCATCATCAAGCGCGGGCTCACCTACACGGCCTTCGTCGGTGGCAGTGCCGTGCTCTACACGGTGATGCTGAGGCTGACCGGTCTGTTGTTTGCCAACAGCTCCGCTCCGCAGCATTGGCTGGTCGCTCTGCTGGCCACAGCCGTGATCGTGCTCCTGGCCCAACCGGTTCGTGTGGCCATTCGCAATGTGCTCGACCGTGTGTTTTACCGCGATCGATATGACTATCGGCGGGCGCTTGTCGGATTCGCCCGTGACTTGAATCGAGATCTCGATGTCGTTCGGCTGAGCCAGCGGCTGGTGGCGCGGATCGTGGAGACGCTCGTCATCGACCGGATGGCGCTGATGCTGGCGGACGAGCGGTTGGGCGATTTTCGTGCGATCGGCGATTACGGCTTCCCCGAGGGCGTGCCCCACCTGGCGCGCGATTCGTCGCTCGTCCCGAGGCTGGACGGCGGCCACACGGTGGCGCTCGACGATCCGATCGCCGCGGCACGCTTTGCCGCCGAAGACGTGGAAGCCTGGCGCGACCAGGGGCTGTACTACTTCGTGCCGTGCATGTTCGAGGGAGTGGCGATCGCCGTACTGGCGCTCGGGCGCAAGGGGAGCGGCGAGCCGTTCAATAGTGAGGACCTTGCGCTGCTGACCGCCGTCGCCGGGCAGGTGGCCACGGCGATCGAAAACGGGCGACTGTTTCGCCAGCTCCAGTTCAAGGCCGAAGAAATCGGGCGTATGCGCGAGTTCAACGACAGCATCCTGGAGTCGCTGGACGACGGGCTGGTGGTGCTCGACGACGAGGACCGCATCGTGCGTTGGAACCACGCACTCGAGTCGAGCTACGGGTTGGCGCGCAGCGAGACGGTGGGTCGGCTGCTGTCCGACGTCTTCGATCCGCCGTTCGTCGACGCGCTTCGAGCCGTGCGGCGGGAGCACCCGAGAGGCGCCACGCTCTTCAAAGTGCCGTTGACCGGCCGCCGCGCCCGACGGTCCGACGAGAATCCTCCCCTGCTCCTCGTGAACGCGACCGTCGTCCCGCTGCAGGCCCCTACGGCGTCGACGCTGCAGTCGGGCACCATCGTGCTCGTCGAGGACATCACCGACCGGGTGCGGCTGGAGGAGCAGCTCCAGATCTCCGAGAAGATGGCGGCGCTCGGCCTCCTCGCCGCCGGTGTGGCGCACGAGGTCAACACACCGCTCACCGGGATTTCGAGCTTCACGCAGATGCTGCTGGAAGGCGCCGACCCGACGGATCCGCGGACGGCCTTGCTCGAGAAGATCGAGCGCCAGACCTTCCGCGCGGCGAAGATCGTGAACGGCTTGCTCACGCTGTCGCGGCCCGGGACGCCAGGTGGCGAACGCGCGCCGGTCGACCTGAACGCGGTCATCACCGACGTTTTCTCACTGCTCGAGCACCAGTTCTCCTCCGCTCGCATCAAGGTTCGCCGCGAGCTGGCGGCCGGGCCGATCGAGGTGTTGGGGATCGAGCACCAGCTACAGCAGGTCTTCTTGAACCTCTGCCTGAACGCACGCGACGCCATGCCGCGGGGAGGATGGCTGACGGTGACGACCAGGCTGGAGGGCGAGCGCGTCGCCGCTGAAGTGTCGGATACCGGATCGGGAATCCCGCCCGACCAGCTGGCTCGCATCTACGATCCGTTCTTCACCACCAAGGCGATCGGGCGTGGCACCGGTCTGGGTCTGTCGATTACCTACGGGATCGTTCGCGAACACGATGGCGCGATTCACTGCAATAGCGCCATGGGGCAGGGCACGCGCTTCACGCTGACGTTCCCGCGGGTTGCGGCTTCGCGGACGGTCGCCCACGGGTGAGGTTTTCCCATGGCCGTCGCCAGGCAACACGGCGCGATTCTCGTCGTGGACGACGAGGAGATCATGCGCGAGATTCTGGAGACGCTGCTCACGCGCGAGGGATACAGCGTTCGGGTGGCCTCATCGGGTGAACAGGGACTCGAGCTGGCCCGATCGATGCCGTTCGACTGCGCGATCGTCGACATCATGATGCCGGGTCTGAACGGCATCGAGACGCTCGACGAGCTGAAACGCATCGACGAAGATCTGGCGGTCATCATCATCACCGCCTACGGATCGATCGAGAGCGCGATTGCGGCGATGAAGGCCGGCGCGTTCGACTACATCACCAAGCCGTTCAAGAACGACGAGGTATCGGTCGTCGTCCGCAACGCGCTCGAGCGACGTCGCCTGGTCCACGAGAATCGAACCCTTCGGCAGAACATCCAGGAGCGGTACCACAAGTTCGCCAACATCATCGGCCGGAGTGTGCGCATGCGGCAGGTGTTCGACCTGATCATCCAGGCCGCGCCGAGCCGATCGACCATCCTAGTACAGGGCGAGAGCGGCACGGGCAAGGCACTGGTGGCCCGGGCCATCCACGCGAACTCGTCGCGCGCCGACCGGCCCTTCTTGAAGGTGAATTCCGGCAACCTGCCGCCGGAGCTCCTCGAGTCGACGGTCTTCGGGCACGTCACTGACGCGTTTCCCGGGGCGGTCTCGCCCAAAGCCGGGGTCCTCGACCTCGCGGATCGGGGAACCCTCTATTTCGACGAGATTGGTGGCGTCCCGCTCGAGACACAGGCCAAGCTCCTGCGCCTCATCCAGGATCGGGAGTACGTCCGGGTGGGGGGCGTCGAGCCGATCAGGACCGACGTGCGCGTCATCGGCGCCACCACCATGAACCTGCGCCAGATGATGGAGTCTGGGCGGTTCCGGGAAGACCTCTACTATCGCCTCAATGTCATCTCGATTCAGCTGCCGCCGCTGCGTGAGCGCAAGGACGACCTTCCCCTGCTTGCGCGGCATTTCCTCGAGAAATACGGCGCCGAGAATCGCAAGCCTGATCTCGAGCTGACCGCCGATGCGCTCGATGCCATGAGCCAGTACGACTGGCCGGGCAACGTCCGCGAGTTGGAGAACGCGATCGAGCGAGCGGTCGTCTTGGCCTCGGGTTCCACTATCAGTGTCGATCTCGTGCCCGATCACGTGCGAACGTCGCGTGGCGTCCAGGCGCCAGCGTTCACCATGCCGCCCGAAGGGATCTCCTTCAAGGAGGTCATCACCGACTTCGAGAAGCGGCTCATCGAATCGACGCTCGAGGCGGCGGGTGGGGTTCAGAAGCGCGCGGCGGAGCTGCTCCACATCAAGCCGACGACGTTGAACGAGATGATCAAGCGATACGACATCCGTCCACGCAAAAGACGATTGGCGGACGAGACCGGTGGGGGCTCGAATGGGTCCGAAGCCCCGTCCGGCACGGAAGCCCCAGAGCGCGAAGAGTAAGCACGGACTGGGTCTAAGGCTCGCGCCACACCAGCGCGACGAGCTTGACGGTCACGCCCCCCCGTTTGGGCTTGAGTACCACGCGCTCCAGCCTCTCGGTCACCGCGTGGGCCGAAGCCTCGATGGTTTCGATCTCGCGCTCCATCTGAGCTTCGAGCTCTCGCCGCTGGGACTCCAGCGCTTCCACACCCTCTTCGGCGCGCCCGATATCCTCACGCTCCTTCATCGATCGGCCGACACCTCGGGCGGCCGTGGTCACCCGTCCCAAGGTGCCCGCGCTCACTTTCTTCTTGCCGAGGAACATGCTCGCCAGCGTCGCGCCGACCGAGATCACGGTCTGAAGATTGGCGCCGGTGGCTTGCTGACTCTCCTTTTCCACCGCTTGCTGCGCCCGGCGGAGCTTCTCGTCGAGTGCCGCAATCTTCGGCGCGTATCTGCTGCGCAGCTTCTCGACCGCTTCGTCGCGCGTCTCACGCCCGTGCTGCTGCATCCGCGCTCGAAAGTCTCGTTCCGACTCGTCGGGGTGGGAGAGCTCGCCGTTCGAGGGCAGCTTCATGAGCTCGAGCGTCTCGTTCGCCGAGAGCCAGGCGCCCAGCTGCTTCGTCCAGGCGGCGTAGTTCTTGGCCTTGGTTGCAGGTCCCGGAAGCTCCGCGTACCGCGCACCCTCGGGCGCCTCCGCCTGCAGTGCGTCCGGGCCCATCTCCACCCGCTCGGCCGTGGCCCAGTCGAGCGGCACGGGTCCATCGGTCACCGGCGCCAGAAGCGCCACCTGACGCGTCACATCGACGCCCAACTTGACATCGGCGATGCGCACTTCGGCAGACCCGTAAATGGCGGGCGCAAGCGGCCGGGCTGAGGACAGAAGCCCCGTGAAGTACTGGGGCACGTCGGGCGGCACGAGTGGCCGCGTGGTACTTACATTCCCGGCAGGCGCCTGCGAGCCGCTTGTCGAAGCAACGGCCACGGCCGGTTCGGGTTTCTTCGCCCCCTCTGCCGCAGGCGGACGCGCCGCGAGCCGCTTGAGCTCGTTGCGACCGAGCGGACCGCGCAGGTACGAGAGCGCCCAGCGCGAGTGGAACACGGTTGGCCCCTCGTCGTGGACGTTGCGCATGAGAAACACACGACTGGTCAGGTTGGACAGGAGCTGATCGATGTCGGCGCGGTCGAACCCTCCTCCGCCACCGGCATTGGCGCTCTCGAGCCCATCCAGCACGCGGGCCTTGTCGCGATCGGTCTGCAGCCGTCCGAGCCACCACGTCCCGATGTTCGACAACCCCTTGTAGTCGAGGTCGACGGGGTTCTGCGTTGCCAGCACGACGCCGAGGCCCGCAGCGCGACCTTGTTTGAGCAATGTCAGAAGCGGCGTCTTCGAGGGCGGGTTGGCGACAGGCGGGAAGAAGCCGGCGATCTCGTCCATGTAGAGCAGGGCACGTAAACTGGACGTCCCCGACTGGACGCGCATCCAGCCCACGGCGGCGTTCAGGAGCAGCGTCACGAAGAACATGCGCTGGGGGTCGTCCAGGTGCGCGATGGAGAAGATCGCGATGCGCGGCTTTCCCGTCGGCGTCCGCAGGAACGCCGCCACGTCGAGCGGCTCGCCCTCGGTCCATACGGCAAAACCCGGGGACGCCATGAGCGCGTTGATTGCCATCGCGAACTCGAATCGGTCTTTCTCTGGGAAGAACGAATCGAGATCCATCACGCCGACGCGCGTCATGGGAGGCTTCTGCACGCGCTCGACGAGCGTCGCAAGGTCGGGGTTTTCGCCCGATCGCCAGGCCGACAAAAGGATCGTCGAGAGCAGAATGTGCTCCCGGCCTTTGACCGCATCGGCCTCGATTCCGGCCAACGTCAGGACACTCGACACGATCGTCTGCGCCCGCTCCCGCACCAGCTCATCGTCGTCGCTCGACGGCTTCGCGAACGAGCTCAGCACCGAGACCGGGGCAATCGAGCTGCCGGGCGTGAAGACAACGATGTCAGCCGCCTCGCGGAGCCGCGCGATCCGTGAGCCGTCCTGTCCCCACTCGGCGAGCCCCTTCTTCCATTTCTCGGCCTGAACCGCGGCGAATTCAGCCGGGGGCGAACCGGTCCGCCGCGCGTCGTCTTCGTTGATCCAAGGCGCGAAGTCGTCGGCCTTCAGATCCGGAAACGTGAGTAGTAGATTCGCGAGATCGCCCTTGGGATCGATGACGAGCGCCGGCACGCCGTCGATGGCCGCCTCTTCGATGAGCGCGACGCCAAGACCGGTCTTGCCACTGCCCGTCATGCCCACGATCAGTCCGTGGGTCACGAGATCCTTCGAGTCGTACAGCACCAGCTCTCCGGTCGGCTTGCCGGTGTCCGGCTCGCAGGTCCGCCCCAGGTAGAAGGCGCCCAACTTTTCGAAATCCACCATCGTCACGCTCCCGTGGCAAAGCGAGCGTCGGTCGCCCACGCTGCCCTTTTTGTCCTCGCAGGTGCGCCCTCCGGCGGCGGCCGGACGCCTGCGCCCGCTCATTATTGCCGAAGTCGTCAGGCCGTCCCGATGTGCGCGTCTAACGTTTCGGGTCTCGCCCAAGTCTAAGGGTGGTGAGGATCGGGTGGTTTTCATGAAGGTACTGTTCAGTCGCATCGTCGTTATCGGCACCGTGGTCGCTGCGGCGAACCTCGTCTTGCAGGCATCGGGCACGACCACTCTCGACGTGGATGACCGCACGATCGTCCACGTGCTGAATCGAGTCGGGTTCGGCCCGCGGCCAGGCGATGTCGACCGCGTCCGCCGCGTCGGCGTACGCGCTTACCTCGAGGCACAGCTGCATCCCGAGCGTCTGGATGATTCCGCGGCGGAGGCCGCTCTCAACGCGCTCGCCACCCTGACGATGCGCACGGCGGACATTGCCGAGCGATTCGGCCGCCAGCTGCTCGAGGCGCGGCGCCGCGCGCGGCAACGTGGTGCCGATAGCGAGACGGGCGTCGAGCGCCAAATCGACAGGCAGGTGAGGCGTGAGTCCAACACTCCGCTCAGGGAGCTCGCCTCACAGAAGGTTCTTCGCGCGGCCTTCAGCGAGCGTCAGCTGCAGGAAGTGCTGACCGATTTCTGGTTCAACCACTTCAACGTGGACGCGCGGAAGGGGCCCGTGCGGTTCCTCGTGACCGCATACGAGCGCGACAGTATTCGCCCGCACGTGCTCGGGCGCTTTCGCGATCTGCTCGGCGCCACAGCGAAGAGCCCGGCCATGCTCTTCTACTTGGACAACTGGATGAGCGCAGAGCCCACGATCCAGACCGAGAGGGGCCGGCGCGGGAGGGTTCCCTCCCACCTCGCGACGACAGCCGTCGGTTCGTCCACCAATCAGGCTCCAAGACCGCCACGCGGCCTCAACGAGAATTACGCGCGCGAGCTCCTGGAGCTCCACACGCTCGGAGTGGACGGCGGGTACACCCAGGCCGACGTCACAGCCGTGGCTCGAGCGTTCACAGGATGGACGATTGCCGGGCCTCGGCGCGGTGGCGACTTCTGGTTCAATCCGGCGATGCACGGCACAGGGCCGAAGCAGGTCCTCGACCACACCATCCGGCGCGGAGGCGTTGACGATGGCGAGGAGGTGCTGGACATCGTGGCGCGCCATCCCGCAACAGCCCGTCACCTTGCCACCAAGCTGGTCCGCCGCTTCGTCGACGACCACCCGCCGCCGGCGCTCGTCGACCGGACGGCCGCGCGGTTCCTTGCAACCGATGGCGACCTGCGGGAAGTCGTCCGCACGATTGTGACCGCGCCCGAGTTCCTGGCCGCAACAGCACGTGGGTCGAAGACGAAATCGCCGTTCGAGTTCCTGACGAGCGCCGTTCGCGCCGTCGGCGCCCGCACACTGGATCCGGTGTGGTTCGTCGAACGGGCGCAGGTGCTTGGCATGCCGCTTTACCAGTGCCAGCCACCGACCGGATACGGAGACACAGCCGAGACGTGGACCAACGCCGGTGCACTCGTCGCACGTTTGAACGCCGCGCACGATCTGGCCTCGACAGTTGCCGTCGACGGTCGTGACGATCCATCCGCCGTGGTGATCAAGGCCGGTCTCGCCGGCCAGCTCGCCGACGCGACGCTGGCCACCATCGCGCGTGCATCAGGACCTGTCGAGCGCCTGGCACTCACGCTCGGCTCGCCCGAATTCCAGAAGAGGTAGCGACTCCCATGAGACAGGGTCCCAGATGCGCGGCGTCTCCGGAAATCACCCGGCGCGTCTTCCTCGGTCGCGGCGGGATGACACTCCTCAGTCTGGGGTTGGCACCGCTTTGCCTCGCGCGCACGGCATTCGCGGAGCGCACCCGCGCCCGCAAGGCCCTCGTCGCCATCTTTCAGCGCGGCGCTGTCGACGGCTTGAGCATGGTCGTCCCGCATGGCGAGGGCGACTACTACCGGCGACGTCCCCGGCTGGCGATAGCCCGCCCGGGTGAAGAGGGATCGGCGATCGATCTCGATGGCTTCTTTGGCCTTCACCCTCGCCTGGCTCCCCTCGAGCCGCTCTGGCGCGCAGGCGAGCTCGCCATCGTCCACGCCTGCGGCTCACCTGACGCCACCCGCTCGCACTTCGAGGCGCAGGACTACATGGAGTCGGGCACCCCCGGCGTCAAGCGCACGGCCGACGGTTGGCTGAATCGCTGCCTGGGCCTCCTGCCGGAGACCGGGGCGGCACTGCGAGGTGTCGCGCTGACGACCAAGTTACCTCGGGCACTCGAAGGTCCTCGGGCGACGGTGGCCTTTCGAGAACTCTCGAAGTTCGGGATTCGCAGCGCGACATTGGCGCAAGGGTTCCAGGCTGAATACGCGGAAGCAGCGGATCGACTTCTTGGTGGTTCCGCCCGCGGCGGGTTCGAGGTCCTCGAGACGTTGGGTCGCATCGATCGGACGGCATATCGCCCGCCCGCCGGCGTCCGGTATCCACCGACGGCGCTCGGCGGCGCATTGGGGCAAGTGGCGCGGCTCATCAAGGCAGACGTGGGCGTCGAGGTCGCGTTCGCCGAGATGGGGGGCTGGGATACGCACGCGAATCAGGGCACGAGCGAAGGCCAGCTGGCGCGTCGATTCGACGATTTCGGGCGATCGCTTTCGGCTCTGGTCGCGGACCTCGGAGCACGGATGGCGGATGTGGTCATCTTGACCATGTCCGAGTTCGGTCGCACCGTCGCCGAGAACGGCAGCCTCGGCACCGATCATGGTCACGGCACCGCCATGCTCGTGATGGGCGGGGGGGTTCGCGGAGGCCGTATGTACGGGCGGTGGCCCGGGCTGGCTTCAGACCGGCTGTTCGAGGGACGTGACCTCGCTGTGACGACCGATTTCAGAGACCTGTTCGCCGAAGTTGCAGTGCGGCATCTCGGCGTTCAACGTGCCGATGAGATCTTCCCGGGCCACGTGGTCGACCGGAGGCATTTCCTCGGGCTATTTGCCTGACAAGTCAATTCTGCGCGAGGCTCGAGACCGCGCTCGCGTCACAAGTCACGTGGAGACTGTTTTGGGACGCCACCGCCTGCCGGGTCTGGAGCCGCACGTCACGAACAAGCGGAAGGGGTTACCGGCTGCGGAAACCGGCGGCGGCAGTGATAGAGTACCGCCGGCTCATGACTGATAATGCGAAGGTCGAGGTCGGCGAGGCCCTGGGCATGGTCGAAACGCGTGGCCTGGTCGGAATGGTGGAAGCGGCCGATGCCATGGTCAAGACCGCCAACGTGGTGTTCGTAGGCTGGCAGAAGGTGGACGCGGGGCTGGTGACTGCGATCGTCCGGGGCGATGTCGGCTCCGTGAAAGCGGCGACCGATGCGGGCGCGGCGGCGGCGCGACGCGTCGGCGAGCTCGTCGGCGTTCACGTCATCCCACGACCAGCCGACGATCTCGAAAAGGTCTTCCCAATTCGTTGAGGACGTGGGGCCAGGCCTCACGACCCGGCTTGGTGGCTTTGCGTCTGAGCCGGGGTTCGGGGCAGAGCTCCGACTGAGTCACTCACGACCGCGACCGTAGTTCGGCGAGGGCCTTCGAGAGCCCCTGCTGGCAATCGCGCACGGCGGCCGGCGCCCTGCCACCCGACTCGCGTCCGAGTGTCGCGCTGATGCTGTGGACGACGCCAATCCACCGGAAAATCTTCCCGACGTCCGCCGCCTGCCGCGCCCGCTCGAGCGTCAGCTCAGGCCAGTGGCGCTGCATGAGCGACACGTAACTCGAGAGATCGACAAGTCCGAGATCGGCCGCTCCCAGTCCCCATCCTGCTCGGCTCCAGTCGATGGCGACGAGCGCGTTGGAGGTCTTCGCCGGCCGGACTCGTAGGTTTCTGGGGACGAGATCGCCGTGGACGAGCGTCGGCCGCAACAGCGAGCCGTACTGATCGACCACCGACCACTGCGACTCCGTCTGGAGCAGCGAGATCGTGGCCTCGTCGAGCATCTGGTAGGTCTCGGGCACGGACCTCATCGCCAAGGAGGCACGGCTCACGACCTCTCGCGCCTCACGCAGCTTGTGCAGGTACCACGACGGATTCACAACCGGCAACTCGGCGTGCGGTGTCGCCGCCGTCGCCACATGAATGGTCGCAAGCCAGCGGGCTGCCGCAATCCGGTGCGGCGAGATGTGCCGATCGAAGGGTTGGCCGGCGGCGTTCTCGAGAAAGAGCCACGCATCCTCCTCTCCCTGTTCGACCATGCCGTAGCACTCGAGCCGCGGGAGCTGGAGCCCGGGTAGAACCTCGGTGTAGACGGCGCACTCGATTTTCAGCTTTTCCGCTGGCGCGCACTTGGCGATGACCGGCCGATCCCCGGCAAGAGCACCCGCCAGACGGTAGATCTTGGACCCCGGCGTCTCCTTGATAGTCTCGAGCGCACGGGGCCGCGACTGTGGTCGAACGCTCAGCCAAGCTCGAACTGCGGGGTGAGGGCGCACGTCGTCTCAGAATCCAAGCCGTCCCCGCCGCGTCACTTCCGCGGGGATGGCTTCCGCTCCGGGCCGGTGCGCCGCAAATTCGGCACTCGGGGCCTGTGAAGCACCTATGTGGCTGGGACTGCACCCGGAACGGATGAACCCGCGCCAGTCCGGACGTTGAAGACCGATGACGTCACTGTATACCACTCAGTTCAGCAGCTGCATCAGGAAGCCGAGCATGGATGCATAACAACCCGTGAATTGACCGTTTCCGAATCAGCCTGTGAAAGCCCTCCGTCAGACATCCGTCCAGCACGCGATCAGGGCCGCACAGGACTCACGTGCCAGACATGCTCGGCGTACTCGAGGACCGTGCGATCGCTCGAGAACACGCCCATGGCGGCGACATTGACGAGCGCTCGTCTGGTCCATTCCTCCGGCTGACCATAGAGCGCATCGACACGGTCCTGGCAGGCGATGTACGCGGCATAGTCGGCCAGGACGAAGAAGTGGTCATGAGCCAACAGCTGTTCGACGAGCGGGTGGAAGAGCGACGGGCTCTCGGGAGAGAAGTAGCCTGTGCCGACCATATCGAGCGCCCGGCGCAGCTCCCAGTCCGATTCGTACACCGCGCGTGGGTCGTATCCGGTCCGTCGGCGCTCGGCGATTTCATCGGCACGCATGCCGAAGATGAAGATGTTCTCGTCGCCGACCTCGCGGCGAATCTCGACGTTGGCGCCGTCGAGGGTGCCAATCGTCAGCGCGCCGTTCAGTGCCAGCTTCATGTTGCCCGTCCCGGACGCCTCGGTCCCAGCGGTCGAGATCTGCTCGGAGAGATCGCTGGCCGGCACGATGAGCTCGGCATTCGAGACGTTGAAGTTCGGCACGAAGACCACACGCAGCAGATCACCGACGCGTGGGTCATGGTTGACCACGTCGCCCACCGCGTGGATGAGACGGATGATGAGCTTGGCGGCCGCGTAGGCGGGCGCGGCCTTGCCGGCGAAGATCACGGTGCGCGGGTGGAGCCCATCGGTGAGCCCGTCGCGAATCCGGTTGTACCGGGTGATGACGTGCAGGACATTCAGCAGTTGGCGTTTGTATTCGTGGATGCGCTTGATTTGCACGTCGTAGAGGCTGGACGGATCGACCATCACCCCACACTGTGCGCCAATCAAGCGGGCCAGCCGTGCTTTGTTCCCCTGCTTCACGTGCCGGAATCGAGCCCTCACCGCCGGATCGGCCGCCGACGCGCCGAGCAGACGGAGCTGGGACAGATCGGCAATCCAACCGTCGCCGATCTCGGCGCTGATGAGCCCCGAGAGGCCGGGGTTTGCCTGATGGAGCCACCGGCGGGGGGTGATGCCGTTAGTGATGTTGACGATGACCTCGGGTAAGAGGTCGTCGAAGTCCTTGAAGATCGTCCGTCGCATGAGACCCGTGTGAATCTCGGATACGCCGTTCACACGGTGACTGCCGACAAACGCCAAGTGCGCCATGCGCAGCCGCCGTCCGCCCTGCTCGTCCACGATCGACATGCGGCGCACGCGATCGACATCGCCCGGATAGGCGCGGCGCACGCGCTCGATGAAGCGGTGGTTGATCTCGTAGACGATCTCGAGATGCCGCGGCAGCAGCCGCTCGAAGAGCTTCACCGGCCACGTCTCGAGCGCCTCGGGCATCAAGGTATGGTTCGTGTAGGCGAACGTC
>Ga0194132_10000204_pt1 | contig 118984 bp, 125 predicted proteins | sample TA2KigOf80mmetaG_FD_148612 | JGI IMG/M metagenome (GOLD analysis project Ga0194132, IMG submission 148612) | Freshwater microbial communities from Lake Tanganyika, Tanzania - TA2015054 Kigoma Offshore 80m | ecosystem: Environmental > Aquatic > Freshwater > Lake | place: Tanzania: Lake... | reverse complement strand
TTGACCCCATAGGCACCACCAGTCACAACCGCTACACTCCGAACCGGCGAAGTTCGTCCACTTCCTAGGGGACCCCATGGCAGATGAAGACGTGTGGCGCGTACCCGCACCCCCCCATGTGCGGACTCTTCCAACGAACACCGACGCCCCCGATGACGAACAGGCGGCGCCGGCACCCGCGGCGCCTTCCCGCCGCGGGAGCGTGACGGTCGATGACCTGGTCACCGAGGACGACGTCAACGAGGATCCCCGTGAACGTGTCGCCCGGGTCATCGCGGAAGACCGCGCCCGCCGTCGCCAAGTGGCCTCCGACGAATCGCTCGCCCAGCAGCGCAGGGAACTCGAACCTCCTCCTCCGAAGGCCGGGCTGCTCAACCGCCTTCGGCATTCGCTCGGCATGTCGTACGAGGTTGACCTGACAGAGGTGACCGACACGTCACCCGAGCCCGAAGCCCCATCGACTCCGCTCCCGACTCGCACCCGGATCGTCGAGCCACCCGTGATCGCACCCCGCGGCGGTGGATTCACACCTGAACCGATCCCTCCACAGACCAGAATCATCGATCCACCTGTGGTCACCCCTCGCGAGGAGCAGATTGCATCGGAGCCCCCCGCTCCGCGCGATCCGGATATCAATATCGACGCTGAGCGGGACATCGAGAAGCTCAAGGCGCAACTTCGCGAGTTCTACATCGAGGTCAAGGCCGAGAGTCGGCGTCTGGCAAGGGAACATGAAGCACTCGCACGCGAGCGCTCCGGCTTCACCCGTGAACGTGCGGAAGTCATGTTGCGAACGGAATCTGCGTCGAGCGCACTCGGTGCCCTGGATGAGCAGAAGCAGGCCTTAGCAGCTGAGCAGCAACGTATGGCCAGTGAGCGCGCCCAATTGCGAGTACTTCGAGCGGAACTCGAGGGAACGCGCGCGGCTCTCGAAGACGAGAGGCTCGGTGTTGTCCGCGAGCGTACGGCCATCGACGCAGCGCGTGTGCGCCTGGGCGAACTGCAAGACGAGATGGAGTTAGCTCGCGAGGACTTGCGTACGCAGGCATCCGAAATGCAGCTAGCCCAACGCAAATTCAACGAGGTTCGCGGACAGCACCACCAGGACGCAGAAGCACTACGTGACGAGCGCAGCACGGTCGCGGCGATGCGGGTAAGTCTCGACGCGGAAAAGGATCAGGTAGAAGCCCTGCGATCCGAAATCGCTTCCCGCGAGCTCGCGGTGGAGACGCAGCGCACGGATCTGGAAGACGCCCGACGAGATGTCGCTGAGACGCGGGAGGCCTTGGCCGAGCGTGAAGCAACGCTCGAATCTCTCTCACATGACCTGATGGCCGAGAAGGCACGCCTCGAAGCCGAGGAAGCGCGGCTTGAATCCGAGAAGGTACGCCTCGAATCCGAGAGGACCCTGATCGAAGCTGAGGCGGCGCACGCGCAATCGGAACGCGCACGGGCTGCAGAAGTCCTGATCGAGGTCGAGTCTCGGGCTGCGGAAGCCAGCCAGATTCGCCTCGATCTCGATTCACGCGAATCCGAGCTATCCATTGCGAAGTTGGAACTCAACCAGCAGCAGGCAGAGCTACGGTCGCGCACCCTGGCCCTGGAAACCGCTCAGCGCGAACTCGAGATGGCGCGCGAGCAATGGCAGACCGAGCGTGAGGCCATCGATCGCGACCTCGCGGTGAGCCGCGAGGCTGCAGCCCAGGCACAAGCCCACGCCGCAGAGGCCCAGCGTCAACTGGAAGCCGAGAAGGAACTCCTCGTCGCGGAGCGCAACGAAGTAGCTGCCCAAGCCAGAGCGGAGGCACAACGCAACTTGGAGACCGAGAGGGAGCTACTCGTCGCAGCGAGGCTCGCGGTTGCGGACGAGCGCAGCCGGTTGGACACCCTCCATGCCACCGTCGACGAACTAAGGTCCGAGGTTGCTGACGAACGTCGGCGAGCCGAAGCGCTACGCCTCGAACTCGAAGTCGCACGCACGGAACTGGAGGAGGCCCGCGTCCGACTCGTCGATGAAACGCGGCGCCGGTCCGAAGCGGTGCAGGCCCGCCGACTGTCGGATGAGGCTCGGTCGCGCCAGTCCCTGCAGGACGGGTACGTGGATGTCACCGACCCGCGCTACGCGCGCCTGCTTGATCGGCAGTGGGATCTCTGGCTCTCCGGGGAAGCCGGGAAATAGCCCGGCGAGGACGCCCGGCCACGGTCGCCGCTAGCCTGGGGGGTCCGCGCCGTAGGAGTGCGCGTGAGCACGAGGGAGCTGGTGACCGTGTCGACGGACAGCACGCCATCCACGCTGTCGCCTGGAGAGATCCTCGAGCGCCTCAAGCGCCGCGTCTCCGAATTGGAGGCCAAACTCGCGGAAACCCAAGGCGATCACCGACGCCTCCAGGACCTGTCACCGGATGAGTTGGCACTCGAGGCGGTGGGAGCGGCCGGAGACATCATCAAGGCCGCTCGTCAGCAGGCGACGGACCTGCGTCAGTCGGCAGCGGCCGACGCGGCGAAGGCACGTGACGCTGCTCAGCACGCTCTCACGCAGGCCCGGATGGAGTCCGACCAGCTGCGGGCGGACGCGGAGTCGGCCCGCGATGCGATGATGAACGACGCCCGAGAGAACACCTCGCGGATTCTCGCCAGAGTCCGGCAGGAAGCCGACGACCTCACTTCAAAGGCCGCCGCAGAGGCCGACGACATCCGCAGGGTCGCCCAGACGGAAGCCGACTCCCTGGTCGTCGAGGCGCAGCGCCGACTCCAGGCCTCTTTGTCCGCGTCGGACCAGGCCACCACGAACGCCCGTGATGAGGCGAGGCGGATCGTCGAAGCGGCGCGTGCGATGGCCGACACCCTGCGCGAGGACGCCCGCGGGGAAGCACGGGGCGTGATTGGTGAGGCGCTCTCGCAATTGCGGGTTCAGGAAGAGGCGATGACAGACCTCCTCGATCAAGCGAGTGCGCTGCGTGTCTCGGTCAGCGCGGTGCTGGACGGCGTGCGGTCCTCCTCGGATGCGATGGCAGCCGAAACCGCCCGGGCCGAAGCCACCGCGCGCTCGTACCTCGCTTCCGTAGCCCAACTCAAGTCCGACTTGCTCGCTCGCATCGGGCCGGCTCAGCCGCCCGACTGATCCCCGGTCTTCCCCATGAACACGCTTCCCCGCAGCACGGGACTCCTCGCCGGAGCATTGCTCATGGCGGCCTTGGTCGTGACCCCAATCGTCGCGGTCCATGCTGACGGTGGCGGACCACTCCCGGAGCCCCAGGCACCCACCGACATGATCCAGCCTGAAGTTCCCGGCCAGCCGGCCGATGAGGCCACGACTACCGGCACCGACGAGGGTGGAACGGCGGAGACTGCGACAACGACCCCCGCTCCCGAGGAGTCCACTCCGTCGGCAACTCCCTCACCCACAGCGAGCCCCGCCCCCACGTCGAGCCCCGCCGCCGGGCCGGAATCCGCCGCTCCACTACCCGCGCCGACAGACGCCACGAACGGCCAGCCCTCGGCACCCGAGTCGGCGGAGTCGACGGAATCAAGTTCCACCGCAGCCTCCGGCTCCGGACGGGTGTGGCTCGTGCTCGCGGTCGCTGCCCTGCTGGCACTCGCCGTCGCCCTCGCCGTGGGCGCCATGCGACGTCGTGGTGCACCAGATCGCGGCAGTGCCACAGCTCCCGCGGAAGACTCGATCCCCCAACCCGAGGACCCATGGGCGGGCCTGAGTGCCGCCGACCGTGAGGCATTCCAACGCACGGCCCGGGAATTCGGCTGGGACTAGAGCCCAAGCATTTTCTTCATGCGTTGCGCGACCAGCGTGATCGCACGCTCCGGCGCGATGCGGGACAGACGGTCCAGATTCCGAGCATCACGTCCGATGAGCACCCGGAAGGTTCCCCGTTCCATGGCGTCGACGATCGACTGCGCAGCGTCTGCAGCCGACGTCATCGCGGGTGGCGCACCCGCCGGCATGCCGGGCACCTCGACCCCCGAGTTCTCAGAGATGTGGGTGCCCACCGCGCCGGGAAACACCTCGGTGACCGAGATACGCGTTCCCTGAAGTTCCGCGAACAGGCACTCGGTAAGGAGTCTCACCGCGGCCTTGCTTGCTCCGTAGGCACCGTGTCCCGGAACCGGGACGAGGACACCCATGCTCGAAACATTCACGATGCACGCATCGGGGCGGGTGAGCAGTGTCGGCAGGAACGCCTTGACCATGGACATCGTGCCTCAGAAGTTGACCGCCATGACGCGGTTGATGTCTTCCATCGAGAGATCGTTGATTGGGACGAAAGGTTGGATGATTCCGGCCACGTTGACCACGCCGTCGACCTGCCCGAGATCTGCAGTGACGCGTGGGGGAGGTCGAACACGGCGGGTCGATCCGTGACATCGTTCGCATAGGTGACAACCCGATCAGGTGATGCGAGTCGCGATGTTTCCTCAAGGAACTCCGGACGCCGATCGACGGCGGCCGCGCGAGCGCCACGACGCACCAACTCCAGGACGACTTCGCGACCGATCCCGTTTCCACCGCCCGTGACGACGAACACCTTCTCCGCGATGTGCATACCCACCCCCGAATTCTCCACCACCTTCGGAGTCGGATGCGCGTCGAGCGCTACACCGACGTGAACTGAGCGTCGATCCGTGCGAAGACTTCGTCGGACATGACCACGGCGGCCGCTTCGCAATTCTCGCGGAGGTGATCGATGTCCCCGGTTCCCGGGATCGGCAGCATGACCGGTGACTTCTTGAGCAACCACGCAAGTGCCACCTGGCTCGGAGTGCACCCGAGTTCAGTTGCGAAGGGCGCGAGCGGCCCGTCGTCACCCACCAATTCCCGGTTTCCGAGCGGGAACCAGGGAATGAAGCCGATTCCGTGCGCCGTGCAATGATCGAGGAGCTCGGCGCTGTTGCGGAAGGCGACGTTGTAGAGGTTCTGCACGCTGACGATGTCGAGGACGCGCTGGGCCTCCTGCAGGTCCGCGACGGAGACCTCGGAGAGTCCCACGTGCCGAATGAGGCCGTCGTCCTGCATCTGCTTGATCACGCCGAATTGCTCATCGCGTGGAACCTTCGGATCAATGCGATGCAATTGCCACAGGTCGATGCATTCGACACCAAGGCGCCTGATGGACATCTGCACGCACTGGTGCAGATACTCCGGACGACCGACCGGGGCCCACTGATCGGGACCTTGACGGGTGAGACCGCCTTTGGTGGCGATGACCACGCCGTCGTAGGGATAGAGCGCCTCACGGATCAGGTCCTCGCTGACGAAAGGTCCGTACGAATCCGCCGTGTCGATGAAGTCCACCCCGAGATCCACGGCGGTGCGCAGCACCCGGATGGCGCGATCCCGATCAGCGGGGTCACCCCAGATGCCCGGGCCCGTGATCCGCATCGCCCCGAAACCGAGACGCCGGACGGGGAGCGGATCAGGGCCACCCGCTCCCAGGGTGAAGGTGCCGGACTGATCGACGGGTCGGCTCATGGGACTCCTCAGGCCACGTGGCGGAGTCGCAATCTACGGGACCGCGACACTGGCACTCGGGGGTTCTTGTGTGCTAACCGGATGTGGCGCACAGTAGGGGTGGGAATGGGGAGGTGGAATGACCGATATCGGCGTCTCGGCCTTTCATCGCGCCGACAACACCCTCGCGGGATTCATCCTGTCCGGCCGCTGGCCACACTCCACGCGCGAATGGACCCAGTTCCTCGCGGTCGCCGTGCGCATCGCCGCGCGACCGGGCTACCTCCCCACGACGTCAGGGTTCCATGCCGCGGACGTCCTCCCGGAGGACCCGGCCCCGGACGTCGTCGGGTTGGTCACCTGCAGCGGGCCGATCATCGGCGCAGGCGCACCCGGTCCGGGAGCCCTGAGCGATCCGCAACCCACGGCACTGGTGGTCCTCCACCCACCGTCGGAGACCGTGCCGTCGACGCCCGAGTGTGTCGGTGTCGCATCGGGCGCGGTGCTCCTTCCGGGAGTCCCACACCTGGGGCTCGACCACCGGGCCGCGTGGGTTGAGGCCGAAGCGGATGGCACGGTCACGAAGTTGCTCAGTCGCGTCGGTGTCGATCCGCGCGAGGATCCCGACATCGCCGTGCTCGCCACGCTCTGCGCCGCGTAGGACTAGCGCGCCTCCAGGGCGGCGGCCCGAACATCCAGATCCCGCATGATCGGTCGGATGACCGCGTCGGGCACGCCTTCGTCATCGCGGATGCGGAGTAGCTCGGTCTGCTCGGCGTGCACCATCGACAGGGAAACCACGGAAAGCTGGTGGGCCGCATCCTGCTCGGGAACGTGGTCCGACTCCAGGTTCTCCGCGTGCTCGATTCGGGCAACAGCATCGTCACGCAGCCGTTGGACGACTACCGGATCCAGTGGGCGACCCGAGATCTCGGACTCCTCGATGATCACATCAAGCCGTTCGAGCGCAGCGCGCGCCAATTGCGCATCGATCCGGCGAACCTCGGTGGAAGTGTCCTCCCCCGAGATCTTCAGCATCCGAGCCAAAGGTGCCACTGTCAGGGACAGCACGAGCGTGATGATGATGATGGAAAACGTGGTTGCGAGGATCACGTCGCGGAAGGGGAATTCCTCCCCTGCAGCAACAGTGAGTGGGATCGAGAAGGCGGCCAAGCCCGAGACCGGGCCACGTGCCCCGGCCCAGGAGATCAACACCGCAGCCCTGCCCCACCCGTCCACCTGTCGATACTGCGGGGTGAGTCCGACGATCCCGAAGACGAAGGCGAACCGCGTGACTATGAGCGCGAGGAGAACCAGCACGACCAACCCGGGGACCAAGGGCAGTTCACCGGTGGGCAGCCGTCGGAACACATCCGGAATTTCCATCCCGATCGAGAAGAACGCGACCGCCTGGAAGATGAACGTGATGTGCTTCCAGACATTCGTGGCCTGGAGTCGACCAGACGCACCGGGTTCGGAGTGCTGGGCATGTGCAATCCAGAGTGCAGCGACCACCACGGCGAGGATCCCGGAGCCTTCAAGAGCCTCGGTCGCGAGGTAGATCGCGAAGGGTGCTACGAGGACGAGGCCGTTACCCGCGATCGAATCACGGGTGCGACGGAGCACCTGGGATAGCACGATCCCGCTGACTGCTCCGATCCCAACACCTACGACTACCGCCAGGGCGAAGATCTCGCCCACATCGAGCAGGGTGACACTTCCCATGATCGCGGCAGCGACAGCCACACGGAGCGCGGTCAGACCCGTTCCGTCGTTGACGAGGCTTTCTCCCTCGAGGATCGAGATGACGAACCGCGGGAGGGATGCCTTCTTCGCCACGGTGCTCACCGCCACGGCATCGGTCGGAGCGAGCACGGCACCCAGCGCGAGTGCGGCAGCCAACGGCATGGCCGCGACCCAGACGGCCACTCCGCCCACGACGAGGATCGTGGCAATCACAAGCCCCACCGCGAGGAGCAGAACCTGTCTACTGACTTTGCGCAGATCCAGGAACGACGACGACAGCGCGTCGCCGAACACGAGTGGAGCGAGGATCACGATGAGAACGATCTCGGGATCGGAGAGTGCATCGGGTCCCCACGGCGAGAGGGACAGCACCGCACCCGCCGCGATAAGGGGGAGTGCGATCTGAATTCCGAAGTGACGCAGGATCACGGCGAGCGCCAGTGCGGCAACGGCGCTGAATGCGAGCGAGTCCAGGGCGTCGTTCACGCATTCCTCCCATGCTGGTCACGACACGATAGTGCCCGCGCAGGATCGGAGGGTCGAGTCGTTTCGTTTCTAACGACGCAGACTCGTGGAGAAGACCTCGCCGGAGGGGCTCTCCGGTGGCGCATAGATGACCCAGACGTCGAGTTCCAGGTCGAGGAGATCAGGTTGTGGGATCGCATCGAGAAGCGGTTGCTGCGCGTCTTCGAAGGTGCTGTTCACAAGCGGCTGGTCGCGGAGTAGCTCGGCGGGATCCTCGATCACCCGCGCGGTGTATTCCTGCCATGCGGCGTTGTGCGCGAGATAGGCATCGCGCGCCGCCCCGATCGTGCGATGCCAGGGAAGAATCGACTGTGCCGCGACCTCGTCACCCGCGAGTTGCAGTTCCTCATTCGCAACCGTCGCCAGCGCCGTCAATTCGTCGTCGAGTTTCGCGCGGTCCTGGACCCCTGCCGTGCGGTGCTCCTCCACGGCGTCGAACGCTGCGTCCTGGAACGCCTCCATGACCGACTCGGACTCGTGGATGCTCGTGATGAGGGTCCGCATCTCCCCCGTGCGCACCGCCCAGTCCGCGGCGGTGCCCACTCCGACGATGAGGGTGAGGAGGAAGGCGAGGGCGCCCGCGACGGGCGGGACCCATCGACGCCGCACCCACGGCGTCGCAACTGCGCTCTGCTCACCCATAGAGGCATTGTGTCCCACCGACTACCGTTCTCCCGTGGCCGCCCAGGATCGCCCCGCATGGCGTGACCGGTATGACCCCCTCGTTGCCGGTGTGACCGGTCAACTTCGGGCGCTCCCGACGGATGCGCCCGTCCGCTTGGCCAAACGCACCTCGAATCTCTTCCGAAGTCGGGCGGCGACCACCTCCCCGGGACTCGATGTGAGCGCTTTCGATGGGGTCCTCGAGGTCGATCCCGAGACGTGCACCGCGCAGGTCCTTGGAATGACAACATACGAGCACCTCGTCGATGCCACGCTTCCCTACGGACTCATGCCCACCTGCGTTCCGCAATTGCGCACCATCACTCTCGGTGGCGCGGTGACCGGGCTCGGAATCGAGAGCGCCAGTTTTCGCAACGGGACACCGCATGAAGCGGTGATCGAGATGGACATCCTGACCGGCTCTGGCGATGTGGTCACAGTCACCGGTTCACCGGAGGACCCTGACAACGCACTCTTCTACGGATTCCCGAACTCGTACGGATCACTCGGCTATGCGCTGCGCCTTAAGATCGAACTCGAGCGCACGAAACCCTTCGTGCATCTGCGTCACGTGCGCTACCCATCCGCAGCTGCGATGGCCGCAGCGATCGAGGAGATCTCCGCGTCCCGCGAATTCGCGGGACGACGTGTGGACTTTCTCGATGGCACAGTGTTCTCGGCGAGCGAGCAGTACCTGACACTCGGTGAGATGGTGGATGAAGTCCCCTCCGGACTCCGCGTCAGTGACTACACGGGGATGGACATCTACTACCGGTCTCTCCAGCGCACGCACGAGGATGTCCTCACGATTCACGACTACATCTGGCGCTGGGACACCGACTGGTTCTGGTGCTCACGCGCGATGGGCGCACAGGAGCCGCTCATCCGACGCTTCTGGCCGAAGTCGAAACTACGCAGCGACGTCTACTGGAAGATCGTCGCGTGGGATCGGAAGTTCGGATTCAGCGCGAAGGTGGCGGCCCTGCGCGGTCGACCAGCGCGGGAGCCCGTTGTCCAGGACATCGAGGTCCCGGTCGATCGCCTCGTGGAGTTTCTCGACTTCTTCCACGCCGAAGTCGGCATCGAGCCGGTCTGGGTGTGTCCGCTCCGACAGCGTGACGCAAATGTCCGGTGGCCGCTCTACGAGTTCGATCCAAACATCACCTACGTCAACGTCGGCTTCTGGTCTACGGTCGCCGTTCCTGCGGGCGTAGATCCGGCTGAGGGACGGGTGAATCGTCGCATCGAAGAGATGGTGACCGCACTGGATGGACGCAAGTCGCTCTACTCGACAGCCTTCTACGACCATGAGACCTTCTGGTCCATCTATGGGGGCAGCGAATACACCCGATTGAAGAAGACCTACGATCCCGACGATCGATTTCTCGACCTGTACCAGAAAGTGGTTGGTGGCAAGTGAAGCTCGCAGACGCCTTCTCCCTGATCGTGACCCCCGATCGGAACGTCAGTTTCCGGGCATACGACGGTTCCACGTCCGGTCCCCAGGACAACGACGTCATCCTCGAAATCCGCACACCCCGTGCAGTCGAGTACCTCGCCTCGGCCCCCAGTCAGCTCGGGCTCGCCCGCGCGTACGTGAGCGGTGACCTTGAGATCATCGGCGACGCCTACACCGCACTGAGCAGGCTCTACCCGATGGACCTGTCGCATCTCACCTGGTCGGACAAGTTCGCCCTGGGTCGGACATTCGCGCCCTTCGCAATCAAACGGCCCACCCCACCCCCGCAAGAGCGCACGCTGCGCGGACGCAGGCATTCGAAGAATCGTGACGCCGAGGCGATCCACCATCACTACGACGTCAGCAACCGTTTCTATCGGTGGGTCCTCGGGCCATCCATGGCCTACACCTGCGCCGTATTCCCCTACGCCGGCGCGTCCCTCGAGGTGGCGCAGGAGGAGAAGTTCGACCTCGTGTGCCGCAAGCTCGGACTGCAGCCGGGGATGCGCCTCCTCGACGTCGGCTGCGGCTGGGGCGGCATGGTGCTGCACGCCGTCAAGAACTACGGAGTCACCGCGATCGGCGTGACCCTGTCCGCGCAGCAGGCGCAATGGGGTCAGCAGGCGATCGAGGAAGCAGGTCTCGGCGACCGCGCCCAAGTTCGATTCAGCGACTACCGGGACGTGCCGGAGACCCAGTTCGATGCGATCTCGTCCATCGGTCTGACCGAGCACATCGGCCGCGCCAACTACCCCAGTTACTTCTCCTTCCTGTTCGGAAAATTGAAGTACGAGGGCCGGATGCTCAACCACACGATCACCCGGCCGAGCAACGCGGATCGCACGCACTACCGCAAGTCCTTCATCAACCGCTACGTATTCCCCGACGGTGAACTCTCCGGTCCGGGTCACATCATGAGCGTGATGAACGACGCAGGTTTCGAGATCCGACACGAAGAGAATCTCCGCGAGCACTACGCGCTCACCCTCACCCACTGGTGTCAGAACCTCGAGGACCACTGGGATGAGGCGGTTGCCGAGGCAGGGCTGGGAACGGCACGCGTCTGGCGGCTTTATATGGCGGCCTCGCGCCTCGGCTTCGACCTTGACACGATCCAGTTGCACCAGACCCTGGGCGTAAAGCTCGGGCCCGGGGGGATGTCCGGGATGCCGCTACGGCCGGACTTCAGTACGCGATCGCCCGCGCTCGCCTAGTGCACCTCGACGAAGACGTGGACGGCCTCGTCTTCAGGGATCTCCGCGTACTCCCCCGCACTCCCGATCATGATGCCCTCCGCCGCGCGATAGACCTTCACGTCCGCACCGGGAAGTGCACCCACGCGACGTAGCCGGGTCATGACATCGGCGTCGGTTTGGATGGTTTCGGCCAGTCGACGCACCGTGAAGCGCTGCACCTCCGGCCCAACCACCTGGGTCAAGGGCATGAGTCCCTGGAGCCCGAGCGTCGCATCCATCGCGGAGGGGTCCAGTTCGGCGAGACCCGGGATGGGGTTTCCATAGGGGCTCGCCGTGGGATGGCCGAGAACGTCCAGAAGTCTGCGTTCTACGGCATCGCTCATCACGTGCTCCCATCGACAGGCCTCCTCATGCACCTCCTCCCAGGGCATCTTGAGCATCTCCACGAGCATGCACTCAGCGAGCCGGTGCTTACGCATGACGCGGATCGCCGCCCGTTGCCCACGCTCGGTGAGTGTCAGATGGCGATCGGCTTCCACGACGACGAGGCCATCACGCTCCATGCGGGCAACCGTCTGGGACACGGTGGGGCCACTTTGTCCGAGACGCTCTGCAATGCGAGCGCGCATCGGGATGATGCCTTCTTCTTCCAGTTCGTAGATGGTGCGCAGATACATCTCGGTGGTGTCGATGAGGTCGCTCATGTCACCTCCCGAATCACGTCACGCCGGATCACGTCACGGACTTACCTATCCCCGACGCTACCAACGTTGTCGTGCGCGTACCTCTCGGGTCGGGCCACTTCGACATCGGACAGCCAAGCGGTCACGGCGTAGTTGGGAAAATACTCGCGCTCGAGCACATCCCAGATCCGATCGCAGATCTGCGTATCGGCGAGCACATCGATCCTGCTGTTGCCACCTTCCAATTCACTGACCCGACGGTTGCTGGGCCCCACTCCACGCGATGGCGTGATCGTCCAGCCGCGTGCACCGCAGGCGCGGAGGTCATCAACCACACGCTGCTCGATCAGCGACTCCACGACGATGGTGAGGCACTTCATGCGTGTGCGCGGCAGGGTCATGGTGTGCCTCCTAGAAGGGCAGCGAGTGGGCGATCCACCAGTAGAGCGGAATGCCGATGACGAGGTTGAACGGGAACGTGATGCCCAAGCTGGTGGTCAGCGTGATGCCCGGGTTCGCCGTGGGTAGGGCGAGACGCACGGCCGCAGGCGCGGCGATGTAGGAGGCGCTCGCGCAGAGCACGCCGAGGACCATTGCCCCGCCGGGAGACAGGCCGACGACGATGCCGACGACGATGCCGAGCGCACCCGTCACGACGGGGAAGAGAACCGCAAATCCGAGAAGCCCCCATCCCGCCTCGCGGATGCTCCCCAGACGACGCCCGGCGAGGACGCCCATCTCGAGCAGGAAGAGAGCGAGGATGCCGGTGAACAACGCTCCGAAGAACGGCTGGACCCGCTCGTAGCCCATCGGCCCGGCGATCACACCGATGACCAGACCACCGGCGAGCAACAGGACGGATCGACCGGTCAGCACCTCGCGCAGGGACGTGCTCCAGGTCGATGTGCGCGAGGCACGGCCGGCCAGCATGAGTCCGATCAGGATGCCGGGGATCTCCATGATCGCCAGCAGCGTGACAACGAACCCCTCGTAGGGGACGGAGCTTGCCTCGAGGAAGACGAGTGCGGCCGTGAACGTGACAAGGGATGTCGATCCGTAGTGCGCGGCCATGGCACCGCGATCGACCGGGCCGAGACGGGTGACGCCGCGCAGTACGACGAACGCGAGCACTGGGATCACGATCCCCAATGCGATGGCGGCGCCAACTGGTCCGATGACATCGGAAAATGACGACTCCCGAAGGGCAACCCCACCCTTCAATCCGATCGCCAGGAGCAGGTACATCGAGACCGCCTGGTACACCGCATCGGGCAGGCGCAGGTCCGCCCGCAGCAGCGCGGCGATGATCCCGAGCGCGAACGCGAGGACCGGGACGGAGAAGATGCTGGCGGTGAGGAGTTCGGGGGTCACACCTCACCTCCCCTTCACCCCCGGGTGGATCCGAGGGATACACGCGCGACGTCGAGGATGGAGCACCGCCAGGTGCCCACCGGTGCATCGACCTCGACGGTCTCGCCCTTGTGTGCGCCAAGGATGGCAGACCCCAGTGGCGATGCCGCGGAGATGCGCTCGTCGTCGAGGAAGCCCTCGGCCGGATGCACCGGGATGACCCAGATCTCGTCGCCGTTCTGGGTGCGAATGCGAGTGCGCACTCCCAGGTCCACGCGACCTGCCTTGACGGCCGCCTTCGGGTCGAGGACCTTTGCCTCGCTCAGGAATGCCTCCCATCGGGCCGCCTCCTCGAGCAGGTTCTCGAACTCGGTGACGTAGCGCTCATCGCGCTCGTGCTCGACGAGGAGTGGCCGCAGTTCGGCCAGCCGGCGCTCACGGATATCTGCGATGCGCTCCTCGATGAGTTGGCGTCCACGGATGGTGACGCATGCTGGTCCCTTGTAGGACTCACGGACGGATCCTTGCTCCACAGCGATCATGACAACCTCACTTCATCTGTCGAATAACAGGGCACAACGACATGGACGTGTGAGACAGGCCTAAGAATAGGGATGTGATCGAGCGCCTCCTTGTGTCAGGCGACCGCAGTCGCATCTGCCACAAGGTCTCTCGCCACCGACACATGCCGGCCCGATGACCGGGTGCTGCGCACCGTGTTGACGACCATCGACGTGGGGATACTCCCCTTGCTGGGCCCAGGGTGCCAGAGGCCGAGACGCCCCGCAACCGGGGCCCTACGGTGGGCCTATGGCGTCGGTCCTGTGGTTCCGCCGGGACCTGCGCCTGCGCGACAATCCGGCCCTCCTGGCCGCCGCAGAGTCCGGCCCGGTGGTGCCCCTGTTCGTGGTGGACCCGGTGCTGTGGGAACGGGCGGGGGCGGTCCGGCAGAACTACCTGGTGGCCTCCCTGCGCTCCCTGGGGGCCAGCCTGGGCCGCAACCTGCTGCTCATCCACGGCCGCCCCGAAGAGGTGGTCCCGCGCATCGCGAAAGCGGCCAAGGCCGATGCGGTCCACATCGCCGCCGACTACTCCCCCTACGGCCAGGCCCGCGATGCCCGGGTCGGGACTGCCCTGAAGAAGACACCCCTCGTCCGCACGGGATCGCCCTACGCGGTAGCACCCGGCCGCGTCACCAAAGCCGATGGCACCGCCTACCGCGTGTACACCCCCTTCTTTAAGGCGTGGCTGCAGCATGGGTGGCGAGCACCCGCGGACGATCCGGGGGACGTCGAGTGGTGGATGCCGGTGGGGTGTCAGGGGTACCCGAGTCCGCCCGAACTCGACATCGCACTGCCTCCCGCGGGCGAGGACGCCGCCTGGGAACGTTGGGAGACCTTCCGCGCCACGGGACTTGCCGACTACGCGGAGTTGCGCAATCGACCGGACATCGCGGGGACGTCGAGCCTGAGCCAGTACCTGCGCTTCGGCGAGATCCATCCGCGATCGCTTCTTACCGACCTCGGCGACGCGGACGAGGTCTTCCGCAAGGAGATCTGTTGGCGCGAGTTCTACGCCGATGTCCTCTTCCATAATCCCTCGAGCACAACCCACTCCCTCGATCCCCGCTACGACACGATCATGCGTTGGACAAAGGGAAAGCAGGCACGCGAGTTTCTCGAGGCCTGGCAGACCGGGATGACCGGTTTCCCGTTCGTTGACGCCGGGATGCGCCAGTTGCGCGACGAAGGGTGGATGCACAACCGCGTGCGGATGGTGGTGGCGAGCTTCCTGGTCAAGGACCTCCACCTGCCGTGGCAGCGCGGGGCGGAGCACTTCATGCACATGCTGCGCGACGGCGACGTGGCCAGTAACAGCCACGGCTGGCAGTGGACCGCCGGCTGCGGCACGGACGCCTCGCCGTTTTATCGCGTGTTCAACCCCATCGGCCAGGGTGAGAAGTTCGACCCCGATGGCGACTACGTCCGACGCTACGTCCCCGAGCTCGCGCATATCCCGGGATCGGCTGTGCACCAACCGTGGAACTGGATCGACGGGTATGCGCACGGGTACCCGGAGCCGATCGTCGATCACGCGCACGAGCGGCAGGTGGCGCTCGCGGACTTCGCGGCGATCAAGGGCCGCTGAGGTCGTTCACCTCGACGTCCTATTGTTCCCGCGTGCCCACTATCGCCGTCCTGTCCATGAAGGGTGGCGTGGGCAAGACCACCGTGACTCTGGGGCTGGCGAGCGCGGCGTGGAAGCGCAATTGGCGCGCACTGGTCATCGACCTCGATCCGCAGGCGAATGCGTCCATCGGCCTCGGGGTCGAGTCCCCCACCATCACCGTCGGAGATGTCCTCTCCGACTCCCGCCCGGGTATCGCGCAGGAGGCCATCACCGCCACCACCTGGGGGGACCACGTCACGGTCGTGCCATCGGATGCCTCCCTCGAGCGTTGTTCGCATCAGGCAGGCCCCCTGGCGACCCAGCGGCTGCGCATCGCGCTCGCGAGCATCCCGCGCCAGCAGGACGTCGTGCTGATCGATTGCCCACCTTCACTCGGGGAGATCACACGTAACGCCCTGCATGTTGCGACTATCGCACTCGTCGTCACCGAACCCGGCTTCTTCGCCCTCCGCGGCGCGCAGCAAGCGCTCGAGGCGATCGACACCATTCGCAGAACCACGAACCCGGCACTGACGCGGTCCGTCCTCCTCGTCAATCGCACACGCATGACAGTCGCCGAGCACCGGCAACGCGTACAAGAGCTCGAGGAGTTCTACGGCAATCTCGTCTCTCCCACGCGCATCCCCGAACGCAATGCGATCCCGCAGAGCGAAGCCGCGGGGATGCCGATCCACGCGTGGGAGTCCCCCGCGGGCACTGAACTCGCGAATCTCTTCGACACCCTGCTCGATGATCTGGTCCCGGGAGGGTCACGTGGCTGAGTTCGACCCCACTCCCCGCCGCGCCCTGCGCAAGGCCGACGCACAGTCGAGCGAACCCACGCCAAACCCGCTCGCCGCGCACAAGGGCTCCTCGAATGCGGATGCCGTGAAGCCCGAGAAGTCGGTCAAGGTGAAGATCAAGGTGCCGAAGTCGCTGCGCAAAGATTTGGAGCGCGAAGCGCAGGCCAGCGGTGTGAGCATCGGCGAACTGATCGCCCGGCGTCTCTGGACCTAGGGCGTCGGGACCTGCGCGTCGTAGCGCCAGAAACTCGGGAACTTCGCGGCGAGGCCGATCGCGATCACCGTGCATGCGATTCCGCCGGAGATGACGGAGAACGCCTCTCCACCGAGGGAAGCCACGACCCCCGCCTCCACATCCCCCAGACGTGGGCCGCCGGCGATCACAACGGTGTTCACACCCTGCATGCGACCGCGGAAGTCATCCGGGACTGCTGCCTGAAGCATGGTGTTGCGCAGGATCGCCGAGATGTTGTCCGCGCCACCGGCGATCCCGAGGAACACGAGCGCGAGAACGAGTGTGCGGGTGACGCCGAAGGTGGTGATCGCTACACCCCAGATGATGATCGAGATGACGATGGCGCGGCCTTGGAATCTCACGGCGCCGATGGGTCCGGAGAACAGGCTCGAGAGGACACCGCCCACCCCGGGGGCGGCTGAGAGCAGGCCGAGGGTGAGTGCGACCTGCTCGGTACTACCGCCGTACCACAGAGCGGCGATCGCGGGGAAGAGCGCACGAGGCATCCCGAAGACCATCGCGGCGAGGTCCTCGTAGAGGATCATCTGCAGGTTGCGTTTGCCCTTGATGAATTCGAGTCCCTCGCGCACAGCATGCCAACCGGCGCGTGTCACCTGTCCCGAGGCGTCGGGTGTGGGCGGTAGAGACGGTAACCGCCACATCGACCACACCAGGATGGTGAACGCGATCGCATCGACGAGGTAGGGCGCGGCGATAGTGCCCGTGGCCGCCACGAGCCCACCGGCAACGAGGGGTCCGATGGTGAATCCGATGTTCCACGACATCGTCCCCAGGGCATTGGCTGCGGGGAGCAGATCGCGGGAGACGAGTCGCGGGATGATCGACTGCCGGGCAGGTGCACCCACTGCGAAGAATCCTGATTGCACCGCGATGATCAGATACAGCACTCCCACCGAATTGAGATCCAGGAGTGACTGGGCGAGGAACATCACCGAGCATGCCCATAGCCCAATCGCCGTGGCGATGCCGACCCGTCGTCGATCGAACGCGTCGGACAGTGTCCCGCCGTAGAGCCCGAACCCGACGAGCGGAATGACCTGGGCGAGACCCACGAGTCCCACCATGAGGCTTGACTTGGTCATGTCGTAGATCTGAAGACCTACCGCGACCGCAGTTATTTGCTGGCCGATGTTCGAGATGCTCAAGCCCAGCCAGAGCCGCCGATACGGCGCGCTGACCCGCAGCGGGGTGATATCCGCGAAGACCCGAGCCACGTGACTAGGGGGCGAGTCGTTCGACGACCCAGGAACCGGAGTCGTCCAAGGGTGGGTAGCCCGCGGTGGCGCGGTAGCGCAGGCGATCGTGCAGACGGGAGGGACGTCCCTGCCAGAACTCGATCATCGTCGGCCGGATCACCCAGCCGCCCCAGTGCTCGGGGACCGGGATCTCATCGGGGTAGCGGCGGTCGAGTTCTCGCCACCGATCGTCGAGCACGGTGCGATCGGCGATCACCGTGGATTGCTCGCTGGCCCATGCCCCAAGTTGGGACTCCCGGGGACGGCTGCGGAAGTAGGCCTCGACCTCGGCGCGCGGCAGCATTTCCACGACTCCCGATGCGCTCACCTGACGGTGCAGGGCATACCAGGGGAAGGTGATTGCCGCGTGCGGGTTGGAGATGATCTCCCGACTCTTGCGCGACGACAGGTTCGTGAAGAAGGTGAACCCCCCCTCGTCGAAACCCTTCAGCAGAACAGAGCGGGAACTGGGATGTCCATGCTCATCCGCGGTGGCGAGCACCATGGCATTGGGTTCGTCGATCCGGGCCTCGACCGCAGCATCGAACCAGATACGGAACTGCGCGAGCGGATGCTCGGCGAGCTCGGCCGGCTCGAATGTTCCCTGCGCGTACGTCACCCGCAGGTCCGCGATCGACTGTGGGATCGAGTCGGCCATGGCCTGATCCCACCACGGATCGACCTCGCGTGCGCTGCGGGCCACGCCCAGACAGATAGCATCCAGTTTCCAAAACCCGAAAGGAATCGCGTGAGCATCACCATCCCCGCCGATCTTCTTCCCGCCGACGGCCGATTCGGGTCTGGGCCCTCCAAGGTCCGCAAGGCGCAGGTGGATGCGCTCGCCGGGGTGTGGCAGACGTACCTGGGCACCTCGCACCGGCAGAAGACGGTGAAGTCGCAGGTGGGTCGTCTGCGTCAGGGTCTGCGGGAGCTGTTCTCCCTGCCCGAGGGGTACGAAGTGGTGCTCGGCAATGGTGGGTCCACCGCGTTCTGGGATGTCGCCACCTTCAGCCTGATCCGGGATCGTGCCCAATTCCTGTCCTTCGGGGAGTTCGGCGCCAAGTTCGCTTCGTGCGCGAAGAAGGCCCCGCACCTGGGAGCACCGGATGTCCGCGTGGCCGACCCAGGGGGCGCCCCGGCTTTCGAGGTGACAGCCGGCATGGACGCCTACTGCTCCCCGCATAACGAGACCTCGACCGGTGTCGCGGTGACACCGCGCCGGGTGGCGGCCGACAGTGCGCTGACAATCATCGATGCGACATCCGCAGCCGGTGGCCTCGCCGTTGATGCGTCGGAGTTCGACGTCTACTACTTCGCCCCGCAGAAGAGCTTCGGCTCCGACGGCGGACTGTGGTTCGCCCTGATGTCCCCCGCGGCCCTTGCCCGGGTTTCGGAGATCAAGGAGTCCGGACGCTGGATTCCCGACTTCCTCGACCTGCAGACCGCGGTGGAGAACTCCGTGCAGGACCAGACCTACAACACACCCGCGTTGGCCACCATCTTCCTCATGGCCGAACAGGTGGACTGGTTCAACGCCCAGGGTGGGTTGTCCTGGTGCGCGGACCGCACGAGTGAGTCCTCGGGTCTGCTGTATTCGTGGGCAGAGGCGAGCGCCGTTGCCACCCCGTTCGTGACCGATCCCGCGCTCCGCTCAGGAGTGGTCGCCACCATCGATATCGACGATGCGATCGATGCCACGCAGATCTGCGCCGCCCTGCGCGCCAACGGCATCGTGGACACGGAGCCGTATCGGAAGCTCGGCCGCAACCAGCTTCGTATCGCGGTGTTCCCCGCGGTGGAGCCGGACGACGTTCGGAAACTCATCGGGAGCATCGACTACGTCATCACCCAACTCGCGTGAGCCTCGTCGCGCCCCAGCGACCCATCCGGGATCGACCCACCTGGATCAGTTTCGTTCAGATTTCGCTCACTGCCGTCTTTTTCTACGGCTTCGGCGCCTCCCAGGCGCTGCTGAGGGACGAGCAGGGAACCACGCGCACCGTGTCCGGGTTGCACGCCACGATCTACGCGGTAGCAAACCTCATCAGCGCCCTGGTCTTGCCGAACCTGATCTTGCGCTTCGGCCGCAACGCGATGCTCCGCGCTTCGGGGTCATCGGCATGTGTCTCGGACTCGCCGTGTACACCGGACCGGGTGGTCTCGGAGCCTCCCTGACGGGTATCGCGATCGTCTCGTTCTCCTCATGCGCGATCGTCGTGACGAGCAATGCCTTCCTCCTTGATTACCAGAAGGGGGCGGGGCCTGCCGCTCTCACGCAGGCAAACGCTCTTGCCGCACTCATCGGCTTGCTGGCACCGCTGAGCGTTGGCATCGGAGCGGCGACGATCCTCGGTTGGCGTTTCGGATTGTGGATGCTCATCGGAGCACTGATCATCAGCGAGGTACTCCGTCGGCGATACTCGGACACGTACCGCGTCCCCACCCTTGTGCACGACCTCGAGGTGCACCACGGACCCCTGCCCCGGGCGTTCTACTGGTCCATCGGGTCCCTCGCGTGTTTCTGCGCTGCGGAATTCGCCCTGTTCCTGTGGAGTGCGGACCTATTGCGTGATCGTGGAGATCTCGGGCCTGCCGCGGCCGCTACCTCGGTTGCAGCCATCACCGTCGGGGTCCTCGTCGGGCGCGCCGTAGGAAGTCGCATCGCGGAGAGTGTCCCCATCGATCGGATACTCAAAGGTTCGATCCTGATCGGCCTCATGGGCTTTCTACTTGCCTGGGCCACCATAAGCCCGGTCGTCATCATCCTGGGCCTCTTCTTCTCCGGTGTCGGGATCGCTGTCGGTTGGCCACTGGGCGTGGCTCGCGCGTCGCGGACGTCAGGGGGTCGCACCGACATAGCCGCGGGACGGGCGGCCGCAGCGGGTGCCGTCGCCGGCGGTATCTCACCCTTCGTTCTCGGGGCCCTGGCGGATCAGTTCAACGTGCACCTGGCATTCCTGATCGTCCCTGTAGTACTTGTGGTTGCTTTCGTGATCCTGAAGATCTCGCCTCTGCGGGAACCCTGACCGGTCAGAGGGCGGCGAGAATCACGACACCGATGAACGCGCCGAGGATGGCGAGCGTGATGATGCGGCGGGTTCGCGGGTCCACGCCGCCAGCGTAGGCGTCGTGGACCCGCGACCAATCAGCCGAGACCGAGCAGTGATTCGATGGGTGACACGGCGAAATAGATGATGAAGGCGATCGAGACCACCCACATCAGCCAGTTCACCTCGCGGGCCTTGCCCTGGAAGATCTTGATGACCAGCCAGGAGACGAAGCCGGCTCCGATGCCGACCGTGATCGAGTAGGTGAACGGCATCAACGCGATCGTGAGGAACGCGGGAATGCCGATCGTGTAGTCGAGGAAGTTGATGTGACGAATCTGCGTCATCATCAAGAAGCCCACGACGACGAGCGCCGGAGTGGCCGCCTCATGCGGGATGACCGTCACCAGCGGGGTGAAGAACATCGCGATCAGGAACAGCGCACCTGTGACCAGCGACGCGATACCAGTACGCGCACCCTCACCGATACCTGAAGCGGACTCGATATAGGAGGTGTTCGTCGATACAGATGCCGCGCCGCCCGCTGCTGCAGCCACGGAGTCCACAACCAGGATGCTTTGGAAGTGCGGGATGTTCCCATCCTTGTCGATGAGGTCCGCTTCCGTGGCCAGTCCGAAGGCGGTCCCCATGGTGTCGAAGAAGTCACTCAACATCAGGGAGAAGATCGCCAGGATCGTCGCGATCACGCCGATCGCGGACCAGGACCCCAACAGGTTGAACTGACCCAGCAGCCCGAGATCGGGGGATGCGATCACCTGCTCGGGAATGGCCGGAACGTTCAAGCTCCAGCCGACGGGGTTGGCGATCTGTCCATCGCCGCCCACGCGCGGACCGAGCCCCAACCAACTCTCGAGAACGATCGCGAGGACTGCGGTCGCCAGGATGCCGATGAGAATCGCGCCCTTGACCTTGCGCACCACCAGGACGATGGTGAGCAGGAGGCCGAAGACGAAGACGAATGTCGGCCAGCCCTGGAGCACGCCCCCCGTGCCGAAACTGATCAACGGCACACCCGGCTTGACGATCCCCGAGTCGACCAAACCGATGAGCGTGATGAACAGGCCGATGCCGACGCCGATCGCGTACTTCAACTGCTCTGGCACCGCATTGAAGACCGCAGCACGGAACCCAGTGAGGACCAACAACAGGATCAGGATGCCTTCGATGACCACCAGGCCCATGGCATCGGCCCAGGTCATCTGAGGTGCCAGGGTGAAGGCGACGAAGCCGTTCAGGCCCAGACCCGCCGCGATAGCGACCGGGAATCTCCCGATGGCACCCATGAGGATCGTCATGAGGCCGGCAACCAACGCGGTCGCGGCACCCACCATGGTGATCGACTTGACGATGTCATCGGTGGCACCGATGAATTGGCCGTTGACGTCTTTCGCCGTTCCGATGATCAGCGGATTGAGAATGACGATGTATGCCATCGTGAAGAACGTGACGACACCACCGCGGATCTCCCGGCCGTAGGTGGACCCGCGCGCGGTCAGTTCGAACCAGCGGTCGAAACTGGTGACCTGACGGGAATCGGTAAGGGACACGCAAACCTCCTGAGCTCTCGATGGAGTCCGGGCTCAGGGAATACGCGGGGGGCGCCAACCCGGGACGCGCATAACCTATTGTTCAACTTGCGTTAATGGAAGGAATTGCGGTTACGTCCACGTCAACGCGCGTACCCTCCGAAGCAGACGTCACATCCGACACAGGAGATGGTCGATGAACTCGGACCGGACAGCGATTCTGCCGACGGCGGTTGCGACGATCCTGTGGGTAGTGGCCCTGATCGTCGCGTCCCTCCTCCTACCGATCAGCCCGCCCGCGGAGGGTGTCTGGTGGTGGGGGGTCGCAGCGGCCGGGACGATCACCGGTGCGCTGGCGCTGCCGTACTTCCAGCGTCGGGCTCGACGAATTCAGGAGTGACCGAGTTCGACGGCCACATCCTCCTCGCGCTCAGTCAGGGTTGTGGGGACGACGTCGATGGCCACCTGCGAATGCGCGCCACACCCATAGCCCAGGGACACCATTCGGCCATCCGCCGGTGACATCTCGTTGGCGCAGACGCCGAAGCCCTGGCCGAGTGGGCCGCCGATGGTCACAAGGAAGCCGCAGGTCCCGCAGTGCATCGCAGCGGCCTGGGCCATGTCCGAGTGCGGGCCGAAGTCGCCGTCATCCCAACGGTCCGCTGCGACATCGCGGCCCCAGGGGGACAGAACGCGTTCCCGTCCCACCCCCCAGACCCAACGCATGACACCGAGGGGTTCGTCACCGGCAGCACCATCCACGTCCGCCTCGCCGGTGTAACCCGGGACGAGACGCAGATCATCGGCTGGAGTCGGAAGGACATCTCCGACGGCGAGATCCCCGGGTCGAATGCGCGCGCTCCAGGGAACCCACGCGGGTGCCACAAGCGCTCCCTCACCCGGAAGGAGGACGACGTCGCAGATCGTGGGCGTCGTGATCCGCGGTGCACGGGCCACGGTGACCGCCCACACCCAGCCCACATATCCCGGGTCGGTGCATGCGAAGTGGTGGACGGCGACATGCTCCGATTCCATATACGCACCGAGGAACCCACCCACGGTCGGTGCTTCAGAGCGGGCAGCGGCCTCGGCGGCCTCGGTTGCCCCGAGAACCACCGAGTCCTCCTTGAGGGTCGCGGAGCTCGGCACGACTACACGTCCAGATCGTCGGCGACTGCCCGGAGAACCGCAGCGGTCTTTTGGGCCATCGCGTCCGTGGGGTACTTGCCGCGGCGCATCTGGTTGCTGATGTTGTCGAGTAACTTGATCAGATCCTCGATGATCACGGCCATGTCGTCGGGATCCTTGCGAGATCCCTTGACCAGTGACGGAGGTGCCTCCAGGACCGTGACGCTGAGCGCCTGCTTGCCCCGACGGCCATCGACCACGCCGAAGTCCACACGCGAGCCCGGCTTCAAAGCCGTGACCCCTGCGGGAAGCGTGGAGACGTGCACGAATACGTCCTCACCGTCGTCCGAGGAGATGAAGCCGAACCCCTTGGTGGAGTCGTACCACTTCACTGTTCCGGTGGGCACCGCAACCTCCGTTGTCGAGCCGGTCGGCTCGGAGTCCAAAAGGTTAGCGTCAGCCGATCGGCCCGGGAACAGCCCCTATCCGGGGCATATCCTGGTGGCGTGATCCTCCGCCCGCCTGCTCGGACGCGGCGGGGCTGATGCCCGACACCCATACGAGGCCCAAGAGCCTCGCCGATGACCTGCGCCGCCGAACAGACGAGGAATTGGCTGCTCTGCTGCGCCGGAGGCCCGACTTGATCACCCCCGCGCCGTCGGACATGACCGCCTTGACCACCCGCGCCACCGCCGGGCCCTCCATCGCCCGGTGCCTCGACACGCTGGATGCCCTGGCGCTCTACTGCCTCACCGTCGCCCACCCCGACCGCGATTCCTGGCTCGCCCGGATCCCGGTCGACCCCAGCACCGCCGGCGCGGCGATCGACGATCTGCGGACGCTCGGACTGGTGTGGGGTGATCCGGACGCACTGAGGGTGGTGACGGCCGTGGCCGGCATGGTGCCCGACATCACTCCCCCACCATCCGTCGTGCCCACGGTCGGCACCGGCCGCGTGCACGAACTGAGCCCCGACGCGGGTATCGCGGAGATCCTGATGCTCCTCGACCACGTTGCGATGCTTGTCGACGAGATCTCGTTCACTCCGATGCCGGCATTGCGCTCCGATGGAATTTCGGCCAGGGATGTCTCAGCACTGGCCGACACGGTAGGGATCTCGGTTGGAGAAGCGTCGCTGCTCCTCGAATGCGCCGCGGCCGCGCATCTGATCGCGCTGGATACTCGCGAATGGATGGCAACGGATCGCTTCACCGCGTGGTGTGCACTCCCACCGGCGGAACAGTGGAGGTTGATCGTCGACACCTGGGTGTCGTTGCCACGTGTGGGATTCGCAGCGGACCGACGTCCGCTCGACCCGGCCACGGACTCCGCGCTCACGTCGGGTGCGCGTCGCATGGTGCTCGGACTGCTGAACGAGACCGAGGTAGGGGAGAGCGTGTCCGCGGACTCGATAATCGCGGCGGCCGCCTATCGATTCCCGCGACGCTCCGGGCCAGCACGGGACGAGGTGATCCGGGCGACCCTGACGGAGGCCGAGTGCCTCGGCGTGATGGTGCGCGGTGTCCTCACGCACTTCGGGCGGTCCTGGATCGAGCATCGGGAGAGCGGACTGGCGGAGGCCATGCCCGACGTCGTCGATCGCGTCATCCCGCAGGCGGATATGACGATCACGTGTCCAGGCCCCCTTCCGATGTCCATTCGCCTGACACTCGGCCGATTCGCCGATGTCGAGTCTCGTGGGCATGCCTCGGTGTTCCGGATGTCAGCGTCCAGTGTGCGTCGGGGTATCGGGCGAGGGATGCAGGCTGATGACATCCGTCACTGGTTGGCCGCGCACAGTGCAACACCGGTTCCCAGCGCTATGGCGTATCTGTTCGACGACGCGCAACGAACGAACGTTGAATCGGTGCCGCAGCAGGTGCGCACCTGGGACGAGCCCCCCATCACTGTGACCCGCAGAAATCAGGAGCGAATGATCACGGCGGTCATCGCCGGGCTTCGTCGTGGAACGCGTACGGAGTCAGCGGATGTCGTGGTGGACGTCGAACCCATGTCGACCGGCGCGGTCGTGACGGCACTGCGCAATGCCATCGAGGCTCATGCACCGATCCGCATCGGCTACGCCGATGCGAGCGGTGAAACCGTGATGATCCACATGGAACCGATCCGCATGGGTGGGGGAAGCGTGACCGCGTTCGACTTCGGGATCGAACAGGTGCGCAACCTGACGATCTCGCGGATCGCCGCAGTGCTCCCGGCCTAGACCGCGATCTCCCAGGTCGCCTGCCGCTGGCGATCCATCTCCTCGGCAATCGGATCAACCCCGATGCCGGGACCCGTGGGCACCGCCAAACATCCATGCTCGAGGACGAACGGCTCGGTGATGTCCACCCGGAAGTAGCGATCGGATGCGCTCGTGTCACCCGGGAGCGTGAAACTCGGGAGTGCGGCGAGGGCGAGGTTCGCCGCGCGGCCGATTCCGGTCTCCAACATCCCTCCGCACCAGACGGGGATCGCGCGCTCCCGACAGAGGTCATGGATTTCACGGGCTGTCACATACCCGCCTACGCGTCCGGGCTTGATGTTGATGATCTCCGTGCACCCGAACTCGATCGCCGACTCCGCCGACGCTACGGAGAGAATCGACTCGTCCAGACACACGGGGGTGTTCATCGCATCCGCGATGAGCCGATGGCCCCAGAGGTCATCCTCGGGCAGCGGCTGCTCAATGAGCAGCAGTCCGTACTCGTCGAGGCGCGCGAGATGACGAGCGTGATCACGGGTGTACGCCTGATTCGCATCCACCTGCAGCGGGACCCTCGGCCACCTCTCGCGCACTGCGGCGACCGGCTCGAGGTCCCATCCCGGTTGGATCTTGAGCTTGATGCGTCGGTAGCCGGCGTCGACGTACTGGGCAACCTCGTCGAGGAGTTCCTCGATGCCCGAGGGGATACCCACACTCACCCCACACTCCACCTCGGTGCGCGAGGCGCCGAGGTAGTCCGCGAGCGACTCCTCGCGCAGACGCAGCCACACATCCAGGAGAGCGGTGGAGAGGGCGGCCTTGGCCATCGGGTGCCCGCGCAGAACCTCCAACTGATCGCGAATCGCGAGGGGATCGGCATCGAATGAAGGTGTCAATGCAGGGATCAAGTGATCACGCAGCACATCCACAGCAGCCGCGGTGTACTCCGAGCTGTAGCCCGGCCACGCCATAGTGACGCACTCGCCCCACCCGCACACACCTGAATCGTCGACCGCCTCGACGAGTAGGACGTCGCGCACATCCTGGCTCCCGAAACTCGTGCGGAAGGGGCGCACGAGTGGGATCTCCACCAGATGGAGTCGAAACCTCTCGATCATGACGCCCTCATTGCGTAGCTACCCGCATCTGTCAGTCCACGCACCGCGAAACCCTCGTCGAGTGCGGCCATCATCCGGGTCCGTACCTCCATCCTCCAGCGCTGGGCTTCTACCGGATTGTGCTGACGTATCGCGACGATGTCGTCGGGGATTTCGATGACGCGATCCTCCGGGGTGGGGTTTACCGATGGGACGGGTTCGTGCAGTGCATGCCGTGCGGTGTCGCTCCCGAGATGCCATACGGCGAACATCCGATCGGAGGGATCCCCGGCGTTGATGGCATCGGGCATCTCGCCGTAGTAATCCGGCTCGTACCCCTCCACGTCCACACCGAGCTTGGTGATGTTGAGACGTGCGTTGCGCTTCACGAGAGGATCGAACGTCCAGATGACGGTGTCAATCCCCCGGTCCAGGCACCAGGCCCGCTGGTGCATCTTCATCGCGGTGCCAATGTGCTGGTTGCGATGCGACTCCACGACTCCGGCCATGTGCGAGTGGATGTGATTTCCCTCTCCGAGGAATCCCATGGTCGCCCCAACTGGTGCACCGCCGGCATAGGCGACGCAGGCATAACCGCCCGCGTGCAGCAGGGCGATGAACAGATTCGGCGGCAGTTGCGTCCCGCCCTCCAGCGGCGGCCATACCTCGTCGAAGATCCCTCGTGCATCCTCGATGCCCTGGTGGTCCTCGACGGTCCGGATCGTGACACCAGCCCTGGATTGGGATGCGCGCACCGCCTCCCACGCCTCGGCTGAGAGACTGGGGGGCTCGGACACGCCAGCACAGTAACGAAGGGACCCAATGGATTCCGCAGAGCGCATGGTGGCGTCCGTCGGTGCGCTCGTTCGCTGCGAATCTCCGACGGAGGACCTCATCGCGTGCGAACAGGTATGCGGTGTGGCCGTGGAGGAGATGGGTCAATGGCTGACCGAACCCGCGCATCTCGGCGTCCATCAGGGTCGGCCCTACGTTCGGTGGGGCGCCGAACACCCGGAGGTGCTGCTCCTCGGACACCTCGACACCGTCTGGCCGGTCGGAACGCTGGAGCGCCTGCCCTGGCGGGTCGAGGGAGACACCATGCGTGGTCCCGGAGTCTTCGACATGAAGACGGGAGTGGTGCAGGGCTGGGCTGCCCTCGCATCGGTGGGCGAGCAGAGTTCGCGCGTGGGGATGCTGCTGACCACGGATGAAGAGACCGGATCGGCTACCTCGCGCCCGCTCATCGATGATGCGATCCGCAATGCCCGTGCCGTTCTCGTCCTCGAACCAGCACTCGGTTCCTCGGTGAAGATCGCGCGCAAGGGAACGAGTTGGTACGTGCTCACGTTTCGAGGCCGCGCTGCCCATGCGGGACTCGATCCCGAACGCGGCGTGAATGCCGCAGTGGAGGCGGCGTTACTCACCATCGCCTGTCGTGCGTGGGCGGACCCGGAGCTGGGAACCACCGTCACACCGACCCTGCTCGCGGCCGGAACCACGAGCAACACCGTCCCAGCCGAAGCCAGTCTCACCATCGACGTGCGCGCATGGACCGCCGGTGAGCAGCAACGCGTGGATCGATTGGTTCGGGAGTGGACCTTGGAGCATCCCGAAGCAGACTGGACTATTGCCGGCGGCATCGATCGCCCCGCCCTCGAGAAGTCGATGAGCGCGGATCTGTTCGCACGCGCAGTCGGCGCGGCCGAGACCCTCGGCCTCCCCATCCTAGAGGGTGCCGCTGTCGGTGGTGCCAGCGATGGGAACCTGACCGCAGCCGCCGGAGTCCCCACACTCGATGGGCTGGGTGCGATCGGCGACGGTGCCCATGCAGACCACGAACATGCATCGGTCACGGGGATGACACAGCGCGCCGCGCTGATCGCCGCCCTCATCTCCGACGTACTGGCGGACGGCGATGGCTGACGGCCCCCTGATCGTGCAGAGCGATAAGACACTGCTCCTCGAAGTCGATCACGCAAAGTCCGACGAGTGCCGGAAGACGATTGCCCCCTTTGCCGAACTTGAACGGGCGCCCGAACACATCCACACCTATCGGTTGACGCCGCTCGGATTGTGGAATGCGCGTGCTGCAGGTCACGACGCGGAGCAGGTGGTCGACACACTCCTGCGCTATTCGCGCTATCCAGTGCCGCACGGACTGCTCATCGATGTCGCGGAAACCATGGCGCGGTACGGGCGCCTGCAGTTGGCCAACGATCCCGCGCACGGGCTCGTGCTTCAGGCAATCGACGTCGCCGTCCTCGAAGAAGTTCTCCGCAGCAAGAAGATCGCGCCCCTGCTGGGAGCGCGCATCGACGAGACCACGGTCCTGGTGCACCCGAGCGAACGCGGCCACGTGAAGCAGGCGCTGCTCAAGCTCGGCTGGCCCGCCGAGGACATCGCGGGCTACGTGGATGGTGAGCGGCATGCCATCGGACTCGACACATCGGATTGGCAGCCGCGGAGTTACCAGGTCGAGGCAGCCGAGGGTTTCTGGCATGGTGGATCCGGCGTGGTCGTCCTTCCCTGCGGGGCAGGCAAGACGATCGTGGGTGCGTTGGCAATGTCGCTGGCCCAGGCCACGACGCTGATCCTGGTGACCAACACCGTAGCTGCGCGCCAGTGGCGAAGCGAACTCCTGCGTCGCACCACGCTCACCGAGGACGAGATCGGCGAATACTCGGGGGCGAAGAAGGAGATCCGTCCCGTCACCATCGCCACGTATCAAGTGATGACCACCAAGCGGCAGGGGATCTATCCGCACCTGGATGTGTTCGACACCCGTGACTGGGGATTGATCATCTACGACGAGGTCCACCTTCTACCTGCGCCCATCTTCCGCTTCACCGCGGATATCCAGAGCCGACGCCGGCTCGGTCTCACCGCGACTCTCGTGCGTGAGGACGGGCGCGAGTCCGACGTGTTCTCCCTGATCGGGCCCAAGCGCTACGACGCCCCATGGAAGGACATCGAGGCCCAGGGCTATATCGCACCCGCCGAGTGCACCGAGGTGCGCGTGACGCTCCCCGAGGCGGATCGCATGGCCTATTCCGTCGCCGAGCAGGAGGACCGGTACCGCCTCGCCGCGGCCGCCGAGCAGAAGATCGCCGTGGTTGACGCGATCATCGAGCACCATGCGCAAGAGCAGGTGCTCGTGATTGGGCAGTTCCTGGACCAACTCGCCGAACTCGGCGAACACCTGGGCGCACCCGTGATCACCGGAAACACCTCGATTCGGGAGCGTGAGCGACTCTTCGAAGCCTTTCGCCGCGGCGAGGTGCGTGTTCTCGTGGTGAGCAAGGTCGCGAACTTCTCGATCGATCTCCCCGAGGCCGCAGTCGCGATCCAGGTGAGCGGATCGTTCGGGTCTCGCCAGGAGGAAGCGCAGCGGCTCGGGAGGATCCTGCGGCCCAAGGGCGACGGGCGCACCGCGCACTTTTACTCCGTGGTGACACGTGACACCAACGACGCCGACTTCGCCCAGCATCGGCAGCGATTCCTCGCGGAGCAGGGCTACGCGTACCACATCGTCGACGCGGACGACGTACTCGCCTGGGGCTCCCGCTAGACCGCGGTCACTTCGAGGCGGGCGTCGACGTCGACCATGAAGTCGTCGACCGCACCGATCCCCGGGAACGGAATGTGTACGGAGCCGAAGCTGGCCGAACCCGTGAGTTCGATAGTCATCGCGGTCACAGGAGGAGTGATGGCCAGGGCCATCGTGACGTCCATGGTTCCAGCCTGGGCCTGACCTGAGATGGCAAAGGCGCTCCCCTGCCACGGACCCGTGCCCGAGTACACGAGGTCGTGGACGCGGTATCCGGCCAGCATCGCGCGGGCTGCTTGCTCCGTGAAAAAACTCCCGGTCGAGATCCGATCGAGGGCGATGACGAGATCCAGGGTCGCCGTCTGAGCGTCGATGATGAGGCGCCCCGAGCGCACAGGGGCCCGGACATCGAGGTTCATCAGCCCGTGACTCCCGCTGCGCAGGCGAACATCCCCGCTGTCCATCGGCCCGATGGTCCAGGTGCCACTCGTCGGACTCACCCGCTGAGTGTGCCAAAGCACAGCCCGTGGACGGCATGATGCGCACCATGGCGCGCCGCTTCTACCCACCGGAGCGTCTCGCTGCCCTGACCGATGGGATCTTCGCGGTCGCGTTGACCCTATTGGTCCTCGAACTCAAACTTCCCGACCCACCACCGGCGGGCGTCTCCCTTCAGGAAATCCTGACGACCGATTGGCATCCGTTCTTCGGGTGGCTGATCAGTGTCATCGTGCTTGCCCGCTTCTGGATGATCCAGCATGACACCGCGTCGACAATCAAGCGCTGCTCGTCGCGGACCGTCCTTATCAACTTCATCTTCCTTGCCACGATCTCGCTCATCCCCTTCACCGCGCACCTGGTCGGGATCTACGAGCTCGCGGAGCCCTTGGCCCTGCAACTGTTCGCCGCCCTGGTAGGCCTCAACGCCCTCATCCTCGGCTGGTTCGTCTGGAGTGCAGAAATGGACAACGGTGGAACCACAGTGTGGTCTAAAAGCGTGGTGCATCACCTCGCCGTCGTTCCGATCCTCGCTGTGGTCACCATCATTCTCGCCGGGATCGCACCGGCGTGGACACTGGCGGTCTGGGGTGTCGAGAGCGTCGCGGTCGTCGTCGTGCTCCTCACGTCCGGCGATTCGCGGGAATGACGAAGGGCGGTCCCGAACGGGACCGCCCTTCGTAACAACCGTGGACTAGAAGTCCATTTCCATTCGGGACTAGAAGTCCATTCCACCCATATCGCCGCCACCTGCCGGCATCGCGGGAGCCTTCTCGGGCTTGTCCGCGACGACCGCCTCGGTGGTGAGGAACAGTCCGGCGATTGATGCCGCGTTCTGCAGCGCCGAGCGGGTGACCTTGGCGGGATCGATGATCCCCTCCTTGATCATGTCGACGTAGGTGCCGTTGGAGGCATCCAGGCCTTGTCCGGCTGGGAGCTCGCGCACCTTCTCGACAACGACTCCACCCTCGAGACCGGCGTTCTCCGCGATCTGCTTCAGCGGAGCACTCACCGCGACGCGCACGATGTTCGCGCCTACGGCCTGCTCGTCGGTGAGGCCGAGTGCGTCGATCTTCGCCGCGCTGGACTTCATCGCCTGGATGAGTGCCACACCGCCACCGGCGACGATGCCCTCTTCGACGGCCGCCTTCGCGTTACGCACGGCGTCCTCGATGCGGTGCTTGCGCTCCTTGAGCTCGACCTCCGTGGCGGCACCGACCTTGATGACCGCAACACCGCCGGCCAGCTTGGCCAGACGCTCCTGCAGCTTCTCCCGGTCGTAGTCGCTGTCGGACTTCTCGATCTCGGCGCGGATCTGGTTCACACGGCCCTTGATCTGCTCCGCGTCACCTGCACCCTCGACGATCGTGGTCTCGTCCTTGGTCACGACGACCTTGCGCGCACGTCCGAGCAGATCGATGGAGGTGTTCTCGAGCTTGAGACCCACCTCCTCGCTGATGACCTGACCACCGGTGAGGATCGCGATGTCCTGCAACATGGCCTTGCGACGGTCACCGAAGCCCGGGGCCTTGACGGCCACCGAGCGGAAGGTGCCACGGATCTTGTTGACCACCAGGGTGGCGAGAGCCTCGCCCTCCACGTCCTCGGCGATGATGGCCAGCGGCTTGCCGCTCTGCATGACCTTCTCCAGAACGGGCACGAGGTCCTTCACCGAGGAGATCTTGGAGTTCACGATGAGGATGTAGGGATCCTCGAGTTCGGCCTCCATGCGCTCGGCGTCGGTGACGAAGTAGGGCGAGATGTAGCCCTTGTCGAAGCGCATACCCTCGGTGAGCTCAAGCTCGAGTCCGAACGTGTTGCTCTCCTCGACGGTGATGACGCCTTCCTTGCCGACCTTGTCCATCGCCTCGGCGATGAGGTTGCCGACCTCCTCGTCGCCGCCCGCGGAGATGGCCGCCGTGGAGGCGATCTGCTCCTTGGTCTCGACGTCCTTCGCCATCGCGAGCAGTTCCGCGCTCACGACGTCGACAGCCTTCTCGATACCGCGCTTGAGACCCATCGGGTTCGCGCCAGCGGCAACGTTGCGCAGACCCTCGCGCACGAGCGCCTGGGCCAGCACGGTGGCGGTGGTGGTGCCGTCGCCTGCGACATCGTCGGTCTTCTTGGCGACTTCCTTGACCAGCTCAGCGCCGATCTTCTCGTAGGGGTCCTCGAGATCGATCTCCTTGGCGATGGACACACCATCGTTGGTGATCGTGGGGGCACCCCACTTCTTCTCGAGAACGACGTTGCGGCCCTTCGGGCCCAGGGTGACCTTGACGGCGTCTGCGAGCACGTTCATGCCGCGCTCGAGGGAACGCCGGGCCTCCTCGTCGAATGCAATGATCTTTGCCATGGGGGTGGTTCCTCCCGGAACGTCATTCGGAAAGTTGTCACTCTCAGGTGGAGAGTGCTAACCCAAAGTTAGCACTCGGCACCGGTGAGTGCAAATTCCTATCCCCCGACCGCCCGGACCCGCTTCTGGGCGACCGCGAAGGACTCGGCGGCCGGGGTCGCCCCCTCCCCCCGGGTCGAATCCCGCCACGCCTCGCCCAGGGCTGCCCGGGCCTCCAACCACTGCGGGATGTTCGGATAGGCCACCGCGGCCGATCCGGCAGCGCCGAAGGCGACCAGCAGCCGATCCGCCACCCGAGACGCCGCGGCGATGTTGGCGGGAAGACCGATGCGGGTGGACGCCGCCGCGAAGGCGGCCTGACCCTCCGCCGAGGCCGCCACCCGCGTGACGAGGGCGATGGCCGCCGGGAGGACCCGGTGCTGGCGCGCGAACGGGGTCACGGCGAATCCCCACGACCGGAGAAGCGGCGCCGGTGCAAGGCGCTTCACGATCGGTGGAAGCGCAGTAACCCGGTAGCGGAAGCTGACCGCCCGCAAGGTGGGGATGTCCTCGGGTCCCGCGAGCCAGAAGGGGGACTGCCCTGCGATGAAGGTTTCGCGCGCCCGCTCGGCCGTGACGGCCGAGTCCAGGAGCCCCGACTCTTTCCAGGAGTCGATGCGTTGCGAATGCCCTCGGAACAGCTTGTTGTCGATCCCGACCTTGGTCGGATCGAGGCTGCCAGCCGCATTCGTCCCGAATGCGAAACCGCCCAGGCCGCTGAACAGCGGGTAGGTGGTTTCCGCATTGCCCTTCTCCCCCTGCGCCAGCGCGAAGGGCACCGTGATCCGGCCGTCGTCCTTCAACTGCAGGGCGGCACGGGACAGCTGCGCGAACGTCTCCGGCGCTACCGGGACGAGGTCGGCGTTCGTGATCAACGCCAGATTGCTCCGCTGCATCGGGATCCCGTAGTTCCCGAACCCGTACCGGAATCCATCGATGGCCGCGGGAACGAACCCCCTGGTCGTCTGGGTCGGGATTGTCAACGGCTCGATCAGCGTCGCCGCGGCCAAAGCCGCCGTCTGCGTGTTGTCGATCAGGATGATGTCCGGCGCCTCCGCCGGATCGACGGTGCGCAGCTGCTCCGCCACGGAGGACATATCCCGTGCCCGAACCCGAACCTCACGCCCATTGATCCCAGCGGCGAACAACGTCTTGGTTGCCGCGCGCATCGAGGAGTCCACCCAGACAACGATCGGCTTCTTGGCAGCGTGGGCGGGTTGCGCACCACCCACCACGGCCAGGGCGAGGAGCGCCCCTAAGAGGACCCGTGAGGTTCGCATCGCCACATTGCTACCACGAACCGGGGTCTCGCGGGGCGGATCAGCGAGCGTCTGCCCGCTTATCCGAGCGGGCCTGCTGCCGAGCCGCCCGCATCCTCCGGAGGCGCTTGACCAGCATCGGGTCGAAGGCCAAGGCCTCCTGCGTGTCGATGACTGTGTTCACGATCTGGTAGTACCGCGTGGCACTCATGTCGAAGAGGTCGCGGATGGCCTGTTCCTTAGCCCCGGCGTACTTCCACCACTGCCGTTCGAATTCCAGGATGCGCTGATCGCGATCGCTGAGTCCGCAGGACTCGTCGTTGCTGCGGGCCAAATCCACGGTCAGGTCCTCCCAATACGGATCGAGCGATGCGGGCTCGGGGAAGCGCTCGTCATCGTACGTGGTGAATTCCATTGATGTCACTTACCCCTCCCCTCGTGTCCCGGCACATCATGCACCCGATCTCCGGGTGCGGATCAGAACCCACGAGAACGCATAGCCGAGACCGTTCGTTGCCCAGTGGAGCCCGATCGGAGCGATCACACTGCCCGACACGATGCGCATCAGCGTAAACACAACCCCGGCAATGGTCGTGGTGAGCACACTCGCCGCAATCGCCAGGACGTTGCCACGTCGACCCTCGCCGACCACGGATCCCAGGGCCGGATTCTGCTCATGGGTTCCGACACTCGGCAGCACATGCCAGATGCCGAACAGGAGCGCCGACACGACGATCGCGGTCACCACCCCGAACCTGCGCGCCAGCATCGAGAACAACACCGCTCGGAAGGCAATCTCCTCAAAGAGCACCGTGCCAAACGGCACCTCGATCAATGCCTGGAAGACCAGGCGCCCAGCCGACAATTCCCGAATGCGTTCGTCGTGGAACGCACGTCGAGTCTTCTTGAAGATGGATCCGATGACGTAGACAGCAGTCACAAGTCCGATGGAAACGGCCGCCCAGATCAATCCGGGGAGGAGATACGTGAACCCAAGGCCCATGTCCTGCAGGGAGTTCCCGTCGAGCAGGCCGATGGCGAGGAACAGCACGGACCCCGCGATCGCCCAGAGGAAGTAGTGCGATTGGGGCGCCAGGCGATTGTTGACGACGTTGACGAGGACGAGGGCCAGGATGACGACGAGCAGCGGCCACCATGGCAGACCCGGCTGCAGGTCGGGCACGTGCCAACCGAACATCCCAACTCCACTTCCGAGGTTTCTGGCAGTCTAGGTAGCCATGGAGGACCGGTCCGTCTTCGACCTTGAGGCCTCCGATACTCCCAGCTCCGTGGCATATGGCGGGCATCCCGATCACGTCATGGACGCCTATGGAGAGCATCGCCCATCGGACTACCCGGTTGCACTCCTGCATGGTGGGTACTGGCGTCCGGAGATCGACCGCACCTACCTGCGCCCACTCGCGGCACGGCTGGCGCACCACGTGACCGTCTACAACATCGAATACCGGCGGGTCCCGGGCATCCGACCTGGCAGTTCGACGATGTGTGCTCCGCCCTGGCTCACATCGGAACCCTGGGCAACCCGCCGGTCGTCTTGGGGCACTGCGCCGGAGGTCACCTGGCACTCCTCGCCGCGATCCACCGACCGGAGTTGATGCGCGCCTGCCTGGCGATCGCACCGATCACGGACCTGCGTGCCGCCGAGATCGCCGATGCAGATGACGGCGCGGTTCCCGCGTTCCTGGGCTCACCCGCCGCGGATCACCCCGACCTCGATCCCGCCCGACTACCGCGGCCGGACATCGACTTCGTGGTCATGCACGGAGCACGCGACATACGTGTTCCCGTCACCATGTCCCACGACTACGGGGAGACGACTACCCAGGATGTCGGTCACTTCGAGTGGGTGGATCCGCGCACGAACGCGTGCGCGCTCATCATCAATCAGGCACTGACGTGGGCGGTGCCTGCACGGTAGGCGAAGAAATCGATGACAGTACGAGGGAGCTCTCCGGCGTTCCGTGGGTTGCAAGTCGATCGATGAGCCTGCCGAAAGCCGACATCGACTCGCAGACGACGGTTAATTCGCAACACTCATCCCCGGTCAGCCGGTCGATGCGGAGGACTTCGGGCCACATCGCTACGTCCGGGTCGTCGAGGATGCAGGTAGGTCCGTAACAGGTCATGCGGACCAAAGCACGAACGTCCCAACCGAGCCGGGTCGGATCGATATCCGCCGAGTAACCGGTGATGACGCCGTCGCGCTCCATCCGTCGAATGCGATCGGCGGCGGTCGGCGTGGAAATGTGGACACGACGTCCGATCTCGCTGTAGGACAGGCGGGCATCGGACTGCAACTCACGAAGGATCGCGTGATCGACCGCGTCCAAGGAGACCTTCACTGCCGCCTCCCTTCCGTTCGGCAAGGGTATCTGGCAGGGTCGGCGCGTGATCGACAGTTCTCGCTCCTACGCCGCCCACCGTGATGCGGAACTCGACCCGCCGATCGCCCGCGATCGCTTTCACCTCATGCCGAGCCCGATCCTGGGTCAGGACCACACTGCCTATCTGGTGGGCAACTCCCTCGGTCTGATGCCGATCGGCACACGAGAAGACATGAACGCGGATCTCGACGCGTGGCAGAACCTGGCGGTGCGCGGCTACGCGCACGGGGACCGGCCGTGGATGGCATACCCCCTGCAGCTCAGCGGCGCGAGTGCGCGGGTGGTGGGAGCACTGCCCGACGAGGTCGTCATCACGAACGGCCTCACTATCAACCTGCACCTCCTGCTCACGAGTTTCTATCGGCCCCACGGGTCGCGCACGAAGATCGTCATCGAGGACTACGCCTTCAGTTCGGACTCCTACGCGGTGCGCTCCCACGTGGCGGCACGCGGCCTCGACCCGGATGTCGACGTGCTCCGGCTTCGACCACGCGCCGGTGAGGACTCGCTGCGCACCGAGGATGTGATCGCGACTCTCCGCGAGCATGGCGACTCGATCGCCACCGTCCTCGTGGGAGCCGTGAATTACCTCAGCGGTGAGTTCATGGACGTTCCTGCGATCACCCGCACCGTCCATGACATCGGTGCGATCGCTGGCTGGGACCTTGCGCATGCGGCCGGCAACGTGCCACTACGCATGCACGACTGGGACGTCGATTTCGCGGCCTGGTGCAGCTACAAGTACTTGAACTCGGGCCCCGGTTCCGTCTCAGGTGCTTTCATCCACGAGCGCCACCTCGATGATCCCGATATTCCTCGACTCGCGGGCTGGTGGAGCAACCGCCCCGAGACACGGTTTCGCATGGACCCGATCCTCGACCCGTGGACTACGGCGGAAGCGTGGTCGGTGTCCTGCTCACCGGTTTTCATCATGAGTCCGGCGCTCACATCCCTGCGCATCTTCGACGAGATCGGGATGGAGCGGTTGCATGCCCGCAGCCTCGAGTTGACCGCGTACCTCTTCGCCCTGATCGACATCGCCGCCCGAGATGTGGACATCCAGGTCATTACTCCGCGCGAGCCGGACCGTCACGGCGCCCAGGTCTCCATTCGCGTACCGGTCGAACCCTTTGCCCTCATCGAATCGATGTACTCCACCCACGGGGTTCTGGGCGATGCCCGCAATCCCGACGTCATCCGATTGACCCCTGCGCCGCTCTACAACACCTTCGAGGATGTGTGGCGAGGCGTTGACGCGCTATCTCGCTGTCTGGGGGGACCGAGAATCGCAGAGGGGTGAGAACCCCGCTGAGCCGCACTCGCTTCGATCCGTGAACCTCGACTACGGCGATCCCTAGTTGAGGCGCACCCTCGCTCGCTCGCGGGTGCCTTCACGAGATTTGATACGGATTGTTCCGGGGAACTTTTCGGCTTGAAGGAACCTTTCGACGGTGCGCGCCCGACGCGACGCGATCACGTTCGAGGATGCAACGACGCGAATCACGATCACATCGCGCGACACTGAAGCCTGAGTGAGCCGTCGCAGGTTTCGTTGCGAAGCGGCTGTGAGGTCACCGCCAACAAACTCCAGAGCCGTGACCTGCGAGGGGCTCTTGCGCAGCGGAGGCTGAAGGCTCACAGAAATGGAACGAATGGTGCCAGCGGGTGTGAACCCGTTAACTTGCAACGAGGCCGCGCCTTTCGTGGGGATATCAGTGGCTGAGACTGCACCCGACCCGTCCGCGAGAACGTATCGTGCGAATGACTCGTCACGCCAGATATAGACCGGAGACGAAGGAAGGTACCCCGTCGCTGTGAGAGCGACGGTGTCCCGTGGACCCGTGACCCCGCCCGGTAGACCCGAGAAGGCAGCGGACCAAGAAGCATCCCCGGCACGACCCCCCACCAGCGGGACCACGGACGTTGCACCTGCAACATTGACCTGCGCGCTTTCGAGTGCGGGCGCCGCCGGAACCCGTTGCAGTTGCGCATCGATGGCAAAACGATCTGACGAGGGTGCGGTCACCGAGCACGGAGACCCTGGGGCGAATGCTCGACTCACGCTTTGCCATGCGGCCGTGGCTTCAGGTGCCCCCTTCCACAACTGAACACCGAGCAGCGGGTACGGCGCTGCGGTGTAGAGGTACCAGAAGGTGGCGTCGATCCCCAGAGCCAGCGAGTCGACGTACGTCTGTCGAATGAGGTTCGCGGCCTCAGCATCAGAGAATGCGCGTCCCGGGCGCGCACCAGGGCCGGCGAGGCCGAAGTTAACCTCCGTGTCCCACACCGGGAGATCGAGAACCGGTGAGGACGCGCCTACTGCACCCACCAGGGTCTGCTGCCAGTCCGTTATCAACGCCACACGTTGCTGGGTGCCCCCATCGCCGGCAGGGTAGGTGTGAATCGAGAGGACATCAATCGGGTTCCCGCGCGCACCGAGGGCCCCGAAGAATCCCCGGGTGAACGTGCGCATCGGCCCGGCGAGTCGCAGTCCAATAGATGGTGCGACCACGATCGCACCGGGCTGTCGTTGCTTGATCACCGTGTATGCCTGTTGCGTGAGGTCAGCCATCTGCTCGGGGTTGCCGGCCCAGAATGTCTGAAGGTTGGCTTCGTTCCAGATCTGATACGCCTTGATGCGGGGACCGTATCGATCGACGACGGCGGCGACGTAGTCCCGCCAGAACGAAACCTCACGGGGCGGACTCGCCGTTCCCAATCCCCAGCGTGGATCCCCCGCGCCGGGATTTGCCGCTGCCCACGACGGCGTCATCCCCAAAACGAGCATTGGTACTGATCCGGATTCCTCGGCCTGGCGCACTTCCGCATCGAGAGTTGCCCAGGTGAACTGCCCCGGTGCCGGGTTGATGTCTTTCCATGTGACGCCGAGATCCCACAGTCGATGCATACCCGCGGTGATCGGAATCGGACCCTCCACCTCGGGCGCAGCACCGAGCGACACGAATTGTGCAGTTGGAGGCGTGCACGCGCGGAGACGCGCCAACCCGTCGTCGGCATGCGCGGAGGGAGCACTCAGCGAGGCCAACAACAGCGACCCCACCACGACACTCGGGAACCGAGAAAAGATTGGTCCTCCTCGGGGGAACCAGATTCCCCTCTAGGAATCGATAGGTGCCAGAATCGCAGATCACTCGCAGGCTGTTGAGCATCCCTGGTGCGGTGTCCTGGGTGCGCCCCGTGCAGATCCGAGTAACTCTGCCCACCAGCCGAATGTGCGCGCTAGCCGCGGGCCCCGTCTGATTGCCACAGAGAACTAGGCTTTCTCCCGCGCCCCTGTAGCTCAGTGGTAGAGCAACCGCCTTGTAAGCGGTAGGTCGTCAGTTCAATCCTGACCGGGGGCTCGACCACACGGAATCTAGGCCGAAGCGACCTTCAGGCGAGTGACTCGTCGAAGGTCCACCTGCTTGCGGGCCTGCCAAAGATCGTGAGCATCCTGCATCGCGAGCCAACTCTCTGGGGAACGCCCGAGTGCCTTGGATAGGCGCAGAGCCATCTCAGGCGTCACCCGGCTGATACCGGAAAGAATCCGACTCAGAGTCGATGCGGATACGTCCAACTTCTGGGCTAGCTCCCGGCCACTGATCTGAAAGGGCTCAAGGTAGACCTCGGAGATGAATTCACCTGGGTGCGGTGGATTGTGCATGGGTTTGAGATCAGTCATCAGTGATAGTCCTCATAATCCAGGACGTACGCGTTCCCGTCTCGGAACTCGAACGTCATTCTCCAATTTCCGTTGACGGTGATCGACCACCGCCGAAGGCTCCCACCCTTGAGGGGGTGGAGCCGGTAGCCCGGAAGATCCATGTCAGCGATCTCCTGGGCTGTGTCGAGTGCAGCAAGCTGAATACGAAGCCGTCTTGCGTGGGCTGGCTGTACACCTGATGCCTTTCCTGTTTCGAAGAGCGTTCGCAAGCCCTTGTGTTTGAAGGACTTGATGACACCTCAAATGTACCATGTTGCGCAACACGCAATGGTGGTCGAAGGATCGCAGAATGGCTGGTGTCGCTCCATCTCAATCCTGACTGCGGACAGTCACGGCGCCCACGGCAATTCGGTTCCGAAGTGGCGCGCTGCGCGCAGATCTCCGGAACGCGCATGTCCCTCGAAGGATTCGACCCGGCTGGCGCGGGCCGCAAGTTCGCCGAGTGCCGCACTTGAGGCGGGGTCCGGCACCTCCTGGTAGGTAACGGTCTTGAGGAACTTGCCCACCCAGAGGCCACCGGTGTACCGGGCGGCCTTGCGCGTCGGCAGAGTGTGATTGGTCCCGATCACCTTGTCTCCGTAGGTGACGCACGTGCCATCTCCGAGGAACAGCGCTCCGTAGTTGCGCATGGCCGCGAGGGCCTCACGCGGGTTGACTGTGAGAACCTGCACGTGCTCACTCGCGAAGTCGTCGGCGAGCACATAGGCATCCGTGAGGGAGTCCACGACGTGGATCTCACCGTGATCGCGCCATGCAGGTTCGGCCTTCTGTCGCGTGGGCATACCCGGAAGCAGGCGATCGATGTGTTCCTCCGTGCGACGCGCGACATCCTCCGATGTGGTGATCAGGATCGCGGGCGAGTCTGGCCCGTGCTCGGCCTGACTGAGCAAGTCCACGGCAACCATGAACGGATCGGCGTGTTCGTCGGCGATGATCAGGGTCTCCGTCGGTCCGGCGAACAAGTCGATGCCCACCTCACCGAAGAGTTGCCTCTTCGCCTCGGCAACATAGGCATTCCCCGGCCCGGTGAGGATGTCGACACGACCGATCGACTCGGTGCCGATCGCCATCGCTGCCACTGCTTGCACTCCTCCGAGGATGAGGATTTCGTCGGCCCCCGCGAACGCCATGGCCGCGACACTGGCCGCGGGGATCTGCCCCTGCATGGGCGGAGTGCACGCGGTCACGCGCTCGACTCCTGCAACCTTGGCCGTGATGATCGTCATATGCGCCGATGCGACAAGCGGGTAGCGCCCGCCGGGCACGTAGGCACCCGCGGCGGCGACGGGGATATTGCGTTGACCGAGGAACACCCCCGGTGCAGTCTCCACTTCGAAGTCGTGGAGCGACGTGCGCTGATGCTCGGCGAAGTTGCGGACGTTTGCCTGTGCTGCCCGGATGTCCTCCTTCACCTGGGTGGGAACCGACGCGATGACGCGCTCGATCTCCTCGGGGCCGAGCTGGAAACTCACCGGGTCCCAGGAATCGAAGGTGCGCGAGTAGTGGCGTACGGCATTGTCCCCGCGCTCTCGCACATCGGCGATGACCGCCGACACCGTGGCTTCCACGGCAGGGTCGTTGGTGACCGTGGCCGCCCGAGTGGCCTTCTTCACCGTGTTGCCCATGCGGGTCCCTTCGCCATGCCTACCGTCGGGGGCCAACGTCGTGATGTCAACCCCACGACCATGTTTCCAGTGCCAGAATCCCCACGCGGGGATGGGAGGTGGCGGTGGGCGCCTACGACAAGGCACGTGCGCGCACGGCCACCGATCCCCAGAGCTTCTGGGCGGAGGCGGCAACGGCCATCGCATGGTCCACGCCTCCGACTCGGATCCTTGAGGACTCCCAGTCCCCGCTCTTCCGGTGGTTCGCCGATGGTGAGCTCAATACGTGCTTCAACGCCGTCGACCGTCATGTCGAGGCGGGACGCGGTGAGCATCCGGTGATTCACTACGACAGCGCCCTGACCGGCACGCAGGAAACGCTCACGTACCGGGAGCTACGCGATGCCGTTGCACGCTTCGCGGGGGTACTCGCCGACCACGGTGTTTCACGCGGTGATCGTGTGATCATCTACCTGCCGATGATCCCGCAGGCGGTGATCGCGATGCTCGCGTGCGCGCGACTCGGGTCCGTGCACTCGGTGGTATTCGGTGGATTCGCTGCCGCGGAACTGGCTGCCCGCATCGACGATGCACGGCCCACGGTGATCGTCACCGCATCCTGCGGCCTCGAGCCCACGCGGGTCGTTCCCTACAAGCCCCTTGTCGACGAGGCGATAGCCCTGAGCACCCATCCTCCGCAGCACACCATCGTCTGGCAGCGGCCCGAGATGGTCGTGGACCTCGGCCCACGCGACGTTGACTGGCACAGTGAAGAAGGGAAGGCGTCACCGCGCGACTGCGTACCGGTCATGGCCACGGACCCGCTCTACATCCTCTACACATCGGGTACCACGGGAAAGCCCAAGGGCATCGTGCGCGACAACGGTGGCCATGCGGTTGCTATGGCATGGTCGTTCGCGAACGTCTACGGCATGGGTCCCGACGACGTGTTCTGGGCGGCATCGGATGTCGGCTGGGTGGTTGGACATTCCTACATCGTCTACGCGCCGTTGATCACAGGTGCCACGACCATCCTGTACGAGGGAAAGCCCGTGGGAACGCCCGACGCAGGTGCCTTCTGGCGGGTGATCGAGCAGTACCGGGTAAACGCCTTGTTCTGCGCGCCCACGGCGCTTCGTGCGATCAAGCGTGAAGACCCGGAAGGCGATCGCATCGCGGATTACGACCTCTCATCCCTGCGCACCCTGTTTCTCGCCGGAGAACGGCTCGACCCGGACACGTACCACTGGGCTGCCATGCGATTGGGAGTTCCGGTCGTCGACAACTGGTGGCAGACCGAGACCGGGTGGCCGATCGCGGCGAATATGCGCGGCCTGGAACCGATGCCGATCAAGCCCGGCTCACCCACGAAGCCTGTCCCGGGATACGACGTACGAGTCCTCGACCACGCAGGTGGCGAGTGCGCGCCGAATGTCGAAGGTGCGATCGCAATACGACTCCCCATGCCTCCGGGCACCCTGCCGACGCTCTGGGGTGATGACGATCGCTACATCTCGGGATATCTCGCGGAGTTTCCCGGGTTCTACTCCACCGGTGACGGTGGCTTCATCGACGAAGACGGCTACGTCTTCGTCATGGGACGCACGGATGACGTGATCAACGTCGCCGGACACCGCCTCTCCACCGGATCGATGGAGGCTGTCGTGGCCTCACACCCGGTGGTGGCTGAGTGCGCCGTCATCGGTGTCCACGACGAGATCAAAGGTCAGGTGCCACGCGCACTGGTCGTCACGAAGAGCGGCATCACCGTGGATCCCGACACGCTCGCGGAGGAGATTATCCGCGCGGTCCGGGAGGAGATCGGCCCCGTCGCCGCATTGAAGTCCGTCGTGATCGTGTCCGCGCTTCCGAAGACGCGATCAGGGAAGATCCTGCGGCGCACCATGCGCGGTATCGCCGAAGGTCGCCACGAAGCGGTACCGAGCACGATCGAGGATCCAGCGGTGCTCGAGGCGATCACACCCCTCCTGCGCGGCTAGCCTGTGGCGGCGAGGAATGCGTCGATGAGTGGACGATCGGCGACTCGACGATCGGGGTGCTCGGGGTGCCACTGCACGCCCACGATGAACGTCGATCCGGGAACCTCGCACACCTCGACGGTGCCGTCCTCAGCCGTGCCGGTGATGCGCAGCGTCCCAGGATCCTTCACCGCCTGGTGATGGAAGGAGTTCACGGTGACCGCATCCCCGTAGATCGCATGGATTCGGGATCCCGGCTCGAAACGCGCGCCGTGTTCGACGAACACCAGCGGTGCTTCCTTGTGGGGAAGTTCGGTCACCTCCGGTACGTGTTGGTGAAGTGCTCCGCCATGCGCAACGGCCATGATCTGCACCCCACGGCAGATACCGAGGACCGGCAGTTCCGCGTCGAGTGCAGCGCGGTAGAGAGCGATCTCGGAGGCATCACGTACCTCGCGCGGGGCATCGGCGGTCTCGTGCGGAGTCTCGCCGTAGAGACGCGAGTCGACATCGGCACCGCCAGCGATCACAAGGCCGTCGATCCGATCGATGACCTCGGTGGATGTCCCCGGCGGGAGCATGACGGGAGTGGCACCGGCCTCCTGGAACAGATCGATGTACCACCGCGGAAGCACCGGTGCGGTGATATCCCAGAGCCCCCATTGCGCGGGCTCCAGGTAGGTGGTGATGCCGATCAGCGGTGCCATGGGGCAAGTGTCTCACCTGCGACTACGTGCGTGCCTCGTGGATTCGCTGCAGGACGATCGCGGCCGCGACCGAGGCGTTGAGGGACTCCTGCCCCGCGGCCATCGGGATCATGACGCGCCAATCGCAGGTCTCCCCCACCAGACGCGAAACTCCCGCCCCCTCGGACCCGATGACCACCACGATGGGATCACGCCACACATCTCGGGGAACATCCGCGATCGCCGTCCCACCGTCGGCATCCAGGGCGACGGCCGTGAACCCGCGCTTCTTGAGATCGGTGAGCGCCCGCGTGAGGTTGGTGACTTCGGCGACCGGGACCCGCGTCAGCGCGCCCGCCGATGCCTTCCACGACGCAGCGGTGACCGTGACTGATCGGCGACTCGGGACGACGATGCCCCCAGCGCCGAACGCGGCACCGGAGCGCGCGATGGCACCGAGGTTACGTGTGTCCGTCACTCCGTCGAGGGCGATCAGCAGCGATGCACCCGCCACGTCGTCGAGGTCCGCGTAGCGATAGTCGGGAACGACGAGCAGGAGACCCTGATGGACGCCGCCGTCGGCGAGGGTGTCCATCTCCGAGCGCGGTGCCTCGAGCAGCGGGATCCCGGACGTCACCGCGAGCTCAATGGCCTCGCGCACGCGCTCGTCGGCGTCACCCTTCGATTGCACATACAGGGTGGTTGCGGGCACCCCGGCACGCAGCGCCTCCACCACCGGATTACGACCGAAGAGATACGTGCCCGAGCGCTTCGTGCGCGGGGCCGTGGTGCGCGCACGTGACGCCGCACGTTTGCGCTTCGCCGCGACGTGGTGCGGTCGATCCTCGGCTTTGGGGGTGGGACCGCGTCCTTCAAGTTTCGCCCGACGCTGGCCGCCGGATCCGACGGTGGCACCCTTCTTCGATCCGGGTTTGCGCGTGGCGCCGCGGCGCTGCGAGTTACCCGCCATGACGCTCCTTCATCGACCATCGCGCACCGGATGGCGTGTCCTCCAGGACGATGCCGATCTCCGCGAGGCCGTCGCGGATCGCATCCGCGGCGGCGAAATCCTTGCGAGCGCGTGCCTCCTGGCGCTGCTGGATCGCCACCTGCACCAGGGCATCGATGACCGCGGCGGACTCGTCCTTGGGATTCGAGGACACCCACGGGTCGGACCAGGGGTCGAGTCCCAGGACGTCCAGCATCCCCCGCGTTGCCGACGCGGCCTCCGCTGCTGCGGCAACGTCTCCTGCCGCGAGGGCGCTGTTGCCCGCGCGCACGGTCTCGTGCAGAACCGCGAGGGCCTGGGGGACGGCAAAGTCGTCATCCATCGCGTCGTCGAATGCGGCGGGGCGCGTCCCGATCGCTATGGCGTCGCGACCCACCGTTTCCGCCGCACGCTCGAGGAAGCCCTCGATCCGGCGATAGGAGGCTCCCGCCTCCCTGACCGAGTCGTCGCTGTACTCGAGCATCGAGCGGTAGTGCGCACTCACCAGGTAGTAGCGGAGCTCCACGGGTCGGATCCGAGTAACCACCTGATCGACGAGCAGGGAATTGCCCAATGACTTGCTCATCTTCTCCCCGGCCGTGGTGACCCAGGCGTTGTGCAACCAGTAGCGAGCGAAGGCGTCACCGGCAGCCTGAGACTGCGCGATCTCGTTCTCATGATGCGGAAAAACGAGATCGAGCCCGCCCCCGTGGATGTCGAACTCCGGTCCGAGGTACTTCTCCGCCATCGCCGAGCACTCGATGTGCCAGCCCGGGCGTCCATCGCCCCAGGGGGTGGACCAGGCGGGCTCCCCCGGTTTGGCTCCCTTCCACATCGCGAAGTCACGTGGATCCCGCTTGGCGCGGGCCTCGGAATCATCCGCGGCGAGCATGTCGTCGAGCTTCTGCCCGCTCAGTGATCCGTAGTTCGTGAACGCCCGGACATCGAAGTAGACGTCACCGTTCGCGGCGTAGCCGTAGCCGGCGTCAATCAAGCGCTGCATGAGGGCCACCATTTCGGGGATGTGACCCGTGGCGCGCGGCTCGTAGGTGGGGGGAAGACACCCGAGGGTGTCGTACGCGCGGGTGAAGGCGCGCTCGTTGCGCATGGCCACCACCCAGTAAGGCACGTCTTCGTGGCCCGCGTTGTGCAGGATCTTGTCGTCAATGTCGGTCACATTGCGCACGAACGTGACGTCGTATCCGCGCGCCGTGAACCACCGTCGGATCACGTCGAATGCCACTCCGCTGCGGATATGACCGACATGCGGAGGGGCCTGGACAGTGGCGCCACACAGGTAGATAGCCACCTTGCCCGGCTCCCGGGGAACAAAGTCCCGGACAGCGCGCGTGGCGGTGTCGTAGAGGCGCATCCGTGAACAGTAGCGAGGCGTCAGCGCTGTAGCGTGACGACCTTGTCGGGAGTGATGCGCACGACGACGCGCACGTTGTCCGTCCCGTCGTCGTAGGTGTAGCGATCCGCACCCGTGTACTCGTGACAGAGACGGTCGATGAGGTCACGACCGCCCTCTTCGGTCATGGTGGCGGTTCCGCGCACCTCGACATAGGAATAGGGGTTGTCCTTCGGGTAGACCAGGAGGCTGACCCGGGGATCCCGCTCGATGTTCAGGTGCTTGCGTCGGCCCTTGACAGTCGAAACAAGGAGTTCGTCACCGTCACGCGCCACCCACACCACGGACAGGTGTGGTCCACCGTCCGGCAGGAGCGTCGCGATCATGGCGAACTCCGGCGCGTCGAACCAGGGCTTGACGGAATCGGGAAGCGTCGCCACGTCAGCCCACCCAGGTCCCGACCGCGTTGAATGCGGTCTGATTCACGGCCTTCTTCTGAGGCGCAGTGATGTTCAACTGGGATCCCGAGAAGAACGAGGTACTGATAATCACGTCGTTGACCAGGGTGTAGACCGTGTAGTTGTCCGAGCTGTAGCGGCTCTCCTCATTCGAGACGACGTTCTCGTAGTTGACGTTGATAAAGATTGATGGAACACCCACAACGGTCACAAGCGGCACGGAGCCCGTGGTGGTCAGTTGGCTCCACTGCTGCACCACCGGAGCACCGTTCTCGCCGGTCCAGTTGTCGGAGCCGTTCGCGGGTCCTGCACACGTCTTTGCGGCCTTCTTCAGGGTGTCGAATGCCTTGATCGCTTTGACACTCGAGGAGTACTGCTGGACATTGACAGAGATGCTGGGTCGCGTGCCATTCTCCGCGTTGTAATTGATGGAGTAGCGATCGGAACCACCGGGGTAGTTGACGTCCTTGTCGTTCTTCCGACACAGGAACGATCCGCCATCCGGACCGGCACTGAAGTAGCCCTTGGACTTCACAGTCAAAGGCTTGGCGATCTCCTTGGGCGTGATCATGTGACCCGCCGCGTAGGCGTACTCCTTGGGGTCGTAGGCGAATGCGGGTGCAGCGGCCGCCGCGGCCAGCATCACTACGGCTACGGACGTTGCCAGTGCGGTGCGGATCATGGTGTCTCCCCCGTGATGTGGGCCGAGTCTACGTCGTGACGAGTGCGACGGCGATGGCCGCGATGCCTTCACCGCGCCCGGTGAGACCGAGGCCGTCGGTGGTGGTTCCGCTGATGGTGACCGGTGCACCGAGGGCCGCAGAGAGGATGTCCTGCGCCTCCTGGCGGCGGGTACCGACCCGCGGAGAGTTACCGATGACCTGGATGCTGACATTGACGATCCGGAAACCCTCCTGGCGGACGAGGTGCGCGATGTGAGCCAGCAGGCTGATGCCGGAGGCGTCCTGCCATGCGGGATCCGACGTGCCGAACACCGACCCGAGGTCACCGAGACCCGCGGCGGAGAGCACCGCATCGCAGGCGGCGTGTGCCGCCACGTCAGCATCAGAGTGGCCGAGGAGGCCACGTTCGCCCGGCCAGTGCAGGCCGGCCAGCCAGAGTTCGCGACCGTCGGCAAATGCGTGGACATCCGTTCCGACGCCGACGCGAACGTCACCCGAGGGCACCGAGGCTCCTTCGCTTGGCAAGGATTGCTTCCGCGACAACGACGTCGAAAGGACGCGTGACCTTAAGCGCCTCCTCGTGTCCTGGCACGACGTGCACTGTGATCCCGAGGGCTTCGACCATTCCCGCATCGTCGGTGATTCCCTCGTCATCGGCGATCGCGTGGGCCCGCTGCAGGATCTCGCGACGGAAGCCCTGCGGTGTCTGGATCGCACGCAGCGTCGATCGATCGAGTGTCGCGGTCACATCGTCGTTGGTATCTACCCGCTTCACCGTGTCCGTCATCGGCAGCGCGGGAACGACGGCGTCGTGTCCGGCACGCACAGCAGAGACAACGGAGGCAACGACTTCCTCGGGAACGAGCGGACGCGCGGCGTCATGAACGAGGACGACATCGATGTCGTCGGGCAGATTGATAAGCGCGCGAGCGACGGACTCCACCCGCGTGTCACCACCCGCGACGACGTGTACGTCCGAGGGAAACTCTTGCTGACCGAGGAGGGCGGTGACTTCGTCGACGTTGTCCGATGGCGCTGCGACGATCACGATGCTGACCGCTGGACAGGAGGAGATCGCCTTCACCGCGTGGACGAGCATCGGGATCCCGCCGATATCGCGAAGGGCCTTGGGTGCTCCAGGACCGAGGCGTTCGCCCCGGCCTGCGGCGGGGATCAGCGCCGCCGTGCGCCCACTCATGGCTAGGAAGCGAGGACCTCGTCGAGGATGGCTTCCGCCTTACCCTCGTCGGTCTTCTCCGCGAGGGCCAGTTCGCTCACCAGAATCTGCCGGGCCTTCGCGAGCATCCGCTTCTCTCCTGCGGACAGTCCCCGCTCACGCTCCCGACGCCACAGGTCCCTGACGACCTCGGCGACCTTGATGACGTCGCCCGAAGCGAGCTTCTCGAGATTCGCCTTGTACCGGCGGGACCAGTTGGTGGGCTCCTCCGTGTAGGGCTGGCGCAGCACGTTGAACACGCGGTCAAGTCCCTCGGCGTTTACGACATCGCGCACACCCACGAGGTCCACGTTGTCCGCGGGGACTCGCACTGTGAGATCACCCTGGGCGACCCGCAGCACGAGGTACTCGCGGTCCTCCCCCTTGATCGTGCGCATCTCAACGGACTCGATAACCGCGGCGCCGTGATGCGGATACACGACGGTGTCGCCAACATTGAAGGCCATGTACGGGGAATCCTTTCCAGGCCAATGAGTCTAACACGGCCCCCCGGGGGGCCATCGTGGCCGTGAGAGTGATCGAGCATCACGCAGTCGGGCCGCTAATGTGGTCATGTGATCCGAAAGAGCACAGCAGCCATCGCACTCCTCGCATCCCTCTCCCTCGCCGGCTGCTTCAGCGGCCCCAATGCCACAACCACTATGCAAGCCGGGCAATCGACTGGCAATGGTGTTCAGGCGCAGGCAGGACTGATCCGCGTTGAGAACGCCACGTTGGTCACCGGCCCCGAGGGCAGCAAGAGTGCGACTTTGATGATGCGCATCGTGAACCAGGGGACGGAATCTGATCGACTCCTCGCCGCCACCATCGACGGAGTACGCGCGAGCATCACCGGCGAAACAGTCGATCTCCCCCCGGGGACATCCATTCCCTTCGCCTACGAGTCAGACCTCTGGGTCAACTCGTATGGATTCGACGCAGAGCCGAGCGCGTTCGTCGACGTCACCCTCGTGTTCGAGAAGTCCGGCGACGCGGAACTCCAGGTGCTGTCGGTACCACCACTGAGTTTCTACGAAGGAATAGCGCCCAATCCCCCGGCGGCTTAGGCCTCGTACTTGTAGCCGAGTCCTCGCACGGTCAGCAGGTGCACGGGATTCGATGGATCCTCTTCGACCTTCGCACGCAGGCGCTTGATGTGCACATCGAGAGTCTTGGTGTCTCCGACGTAATCCGAACCCCACACCCGATCGATGAGTTGCCCGCGCGTGAGCACGCGACCGGAGTTGCGGACCAGGATCTCCAAGAGATCGAATTCCTTGAGCGGCATCGCGACCTGCGTGCCGCGGACGGTGACCACATGCCGCTCGATGTCCATGCGCACCGGTCCCGACTCCACCGCCGGAGGAACCATCTCCTCCACCTCTCCGTGCCGACGCAGCACCGCCCGCACCCGGGCGAGCAGTTCGCGTGAGGAAAACGGCTTGGTGACGTAATCGTCGGCACCCAGTTCCAATCCCACGACCTTGTCCACCTCACCGTCCTTCGCGGTGAGCATGATGATCGGGACAGCGGAGTGGGTGCGAATCTGGCGACACACTTCAGTGCCCGCGAGACCGGGGAGCATCAGATCGAGCAGCACGAGATCAGCACCATGCTTGTCGAATGTGGCCAGCGCCTCGTTCCCATCGGAGGCGACGAGAACCTCGTAGCCTTCCCGCCGCAGCATGAAGGACAGAGCGTCGGAGAAGGACTCCTCGTCCTCCACCACCAGAACGCGCGTCACAGTCCTCGACCACCCTCGGGAGCAACGACAAGATCTATGGGCAATGCGCGTACCTCACCCGTCGTTGTCACACCTGAATCGTAGGCCGGAAGCCGGAGAGTGAAGGTCGATCCGGTACCAACCTCGGACCACACCGTGCACTCACCACCGTGGTTTTGACATACATGCTTGACGATCGCCAAACCGAGTCCCGTGCCCCCGGTGATCCGTGAACGCGCAGGGTCAACTCGGTAGAAGCGCTCGAAGATTCGGTCCACGTCATGTGGCGGGATTCCCTGACCCTGGTCCTTCACCGAGATTTCGACGATGCTCGCGTCACGCCGCGCGAAGATCGAAACCCGCGTGTGAACTGGGGAATAGAGGATCGCATTGACCAGGAGATTTCGCAACGCGGTGAGCAATTGGCCCCGATCCCCGTAGACGGTGGCACCCGTGGGGTCACCGCAAATCACTTCGATGTCGTGCGTGGAGGCCTGGACGCGCACTTCCTCCATCGACCTCGCCACGAGTTCGTCGACGTCGATGACTTCACCACGAATCAGCGGGTCATCGGACTGAAGGCGCGAAAGATCGATGACGTCCTGAATGAGCTCTGTCAATCGCGTCGCCTCCACCTGCATCCGCTCGGCGAAGTGGCGCACCTGCTCGGGATCATCCGAACTCGAGAGAAGCGCCTCGGCGAGAAGGGACATGGCGCCCACGGGCGTCTTCAACTCATGACTGACGTTGGCGACAAAGTCCCGGCGTACCGCCTCAACGCGGCGCTCCTCGGCGAGGTCATCGATCAGAACGAGGATCGCTCCTGTTCCCAGCGGCGCGACTCGGGCACGCAACTCGAGGAGTTCACGTCCCAGCGGTGGGCGACGAACCCGCATCTCCTGTTCACGCGCATTCCCATCGTCGGCCACCTGATGCACCAGGGAGAGGATGTTCGGGATACCGATCGTTCCCTTGCTGACGAGCCCCAGGGCAGTTGCCCGGGTGCTGGCTCGCAAAACGGCCCCATCAGGGGCGACCACAAGCGATGCAGAGGGCAGGATCGACAGGACGCGCACAACTTCGTCGGGGACGGCGGGGCGGCCCGGAAAGCGCGATGCACTCACTTCACCCGGACGACGCCGCGCTGCCACGTGATCAGGATAGGCGGGTTGCGTCGCGGCTCCGCCCCACACAACGGACCATGGCAGCCAAGTTCCGCCAGGGTTCACCGAGTGTGCACTGATCGTTCACATCGGCCCCGCTAACGCCGGCGAAGTCCCCATCGGCACCTACTCTTGGTGCGGGAGGTTCTATGCGCTCGGCATTCCAGGATCAACTCGAGCAGGTCACCGACGATCTCGTCGAAATGACCCGCGTGGTGGGGTCCGCGATGAACAAGGCCACGCAAGCCCTCCTCGATGCCGATCTCTCCCTCGCCGAGTCGGTGATCGAGGCGGACGCACGGGTGGACGCCCTCACCAGCGACGTCGAGGATCGCTGTTTCGAGATCATCGCTCTCCAGCAGCCCGTGGCCTCCGATCTCCGCGTGGTACTCGGGGCCATGCGCATGGCGGGCTCCCTGGAACGCATGGGCGACCTCGCCGAGCACGTGGCCAAGCAGGCGCGCATGCGCCACCCCCGACCCGCAGTACCCACGGAACTTCGGGAGACCTTCGCGCAGATGGGGCGCCTGGCCGAGGACATCGTCTCCAAGACCGGCCAGGTGATCGCGAGCAAGGACGTCACATTGGGGACGGACATCGCCCGTCACGACCAGGAGATGGATCGGCTCCACCGGGAACTGTTCACGATCGTGCTCTCCCCCACCTGGTCCCACGGTGTCGAGGCGGCGATCGATGTGACGCTGCTCTCCCGCTACTACGAGCGCTACGCCGATCACGCCGTGTCCGTGACCCGGAGAGTCGTCACCATCGTGACCGGCGAGCCCTACGTGGGTGTCACCCTGGACGGCTGACGCCCCCGGGGTATGCGTCACACTCCTCCCATGGCCCTTCGGCGCATCGCCGTCCTCTCGATTCATACGTCCCCCCTGGATCAGCCCGGGACGGGAGACGCCGGAGGCATGAACGTCTACGTCGTCGAGACGAGCACGCGCATCGCCGAGGCTGGCATCGAGGTGGAGATCTACACCCGAGCGACGTCGTCGAGCCTTCCCCCCTCGGTCGAGTTGGCACCGGGGGTCACCGTCCGCCACGTCACCGCCGGCCCCTTTGAAGGATTGACGAAGGACCAACTCCCCGGGCAGTTGTGTGCGGTGACCGCTGGACTTCTGCGTGCGGAGGCCTCACGGCCCGAAGGGTGGTTCGACCTCATCCATTCCCACTACTGGCTCTCCGGACAGGTGGGCTGGCTGGCATCCGAGCGGTGGAACGTCCCCCTCGTCCACAGCATGCACACGATGGCGCGCGTGAAGAACGCGGAACTCGCAGCCGGGGATACACCAGAACCCGAGGTGCGGGTGATCGGCGAACAACAGGTCGTGGACGCCGCGACACGCCTCGTCGCCAACACTGCCGATGAGAAACGACAACTCATCGAGCTCTACGGGGCGGACCCACAACGAGTCGACATCGTGCATCCGGGTGTGGACCTCGCAACATTCACCCCTGAAGATCGAGCGTCGGCTCGGCGAGCCAAGGGCCTCGCGTCGGATTCGATCGTTTTGCTCTTCGTCGGACGAATCCAACCGCTCAAAGCACCCGATGTGCTGCTCGGAGCAGCCGCTGTGATGGCCCAGGATCCTGCGATACGGGAACGCTTGCGCGTCGTCGTATGCGGAGGTCCCTCGGGAAGTGGCCTCGACCGTCCGAACGCACTGATCGAACAGGCCCGCGCGCTCGGGATCCAGGACATCGTGCGCTTTGAACCACCGGGGGATCGCGCATCCCTTGCCGATTGGTACCGAGCAGCGGATCTCACCGTCGTGCCATCGCATTCGGAATCCTTCGGCCTGGTCGCGGTGGAGTCGCAGGCGTGTGGGACACCTGTGGTCGCTGCATCGGTCGGTGGTTTGCGCACAGCGGTGGCCGACGGCGTGAGTGGTGCACTCGTCGCCGGGCACGATCCGCGCATGTACGCCGAGACCATCCTGCGGCTGGTGTCACACAATGCCCGGATGGTGGAACTCCAGGCGGGTGCCCGCATGCATGCGGCCGGATTCGGATGGGACAACACCACCCGAGGACTGCTTGAGACGTATCACGCGGCACTTCAGGAGTCCCATCCGCGGCTCAGCCTCGTCTCCCCGTGAGGCATCGATGACCACCGTCGCCAGTATCGAGCAGATCCTCGATGGGATCGGCGTTCCGTGGGAACGCGCGAATGCCACCACCGTGGTCGTCACGCTCCCGGGCGAACGCAAACTGCGCACCACCTGCAGCCTGACACTCGGAACATCGGCACTCACCGTCAATGCATTCGTCTCACGTCGTCCGGATGAGAACCACGCGGAGGTCTACCGCTGGTTGCTTGAGCAGAACCGTCGCCTCTACGCACTCGCCTTCAGCCTGGATCACCTCGGCGACATCTACCTCACCGGCCGGGTGGCTCTGACCGCGGTATCGCCGGAGGAACTCGATCGGATCCTCGGCTGCGTTCTTGAGTACTCGGATGCCTCGTTCAACACCATCCTGGAACTGGGTTTCTCCAGCGCCATCCGCCGTGAGTGGGAGTGGCGTACCGAGAAAGGTCTCCCCGTCGACAACCTTTCAGCCTTCGCGCACTTGCTCCATCCGCTCGAACCTGATGCGTGATCCGGCAGGATGGGGCCATGACCTCGACCCTCATCCTGCTCCGGCACGGCGAGAGCGAATGGAATGCGCGCAATCTCTTCACCGGCTGGGTCGACGTCGGCTTGACCGACAAGGGTCGTGCCGAGGCTGCCCGCGGTGGCCAACTCCTTGCCGAGGCGGGGATCCTCCCCGACGTCGTGCATACGAGCTTGCTTTCACGCGCGATCACCACTGCCCACCTGGCTCTCGCCGAATGCGATCGGCTCTGGATCCCGGCGGTGCGCAACTGGCGACTCAACGAACGCCACTACGGCGCACTGCAAGGGAAGGACAAGGCGCAGACCCTCGCGGAATTCGGTGAGGAGCAATTCATGCTGTGGCGCAGGTCCTACGACGTTCCTCCCCCGCCCATCAACCCGGATAGCGAGTTCGCCCAGACATACGACCCGCGCTACGCGGCACTCCCGCCTGAGGCGCGCCCCCGGACGGAGTGCCTCGCGGATGTGGTGCGCAGGCTCATCCCCTACTGGCAGGACGTGATCGTCGCCGAGGGTCTGCGGCGGGGTGACACCGTGCTCGTCGCCGCCCACGGGAACTCACTCCGCGCATTGGTCAAGCATCTCGATGGCATCTCCGACGAGGACATCGCCGCGTTGAACATCCCGACCGGGATTCCCCTGGTCTACCGCCTCGACGACGACATGCGGCCGGTGGTCCCCGGAGGGGAGTACCTCGATCCGGCAGCGGCGGCGGAAGCGGCGGCTGCGGTTGCCGCCCAAGGCCGTCGATGACGGTCCGTCTCGACCTCGCTGACTCCACGCTGCGGGAATGGACCGCGACCGTCCTGGCCGCCGATCCCGAGCAGGGGATCGTCCTCGACCGCTCGGCCTTCTACCCCGGTGGTGGCGGCCAGCCTCCCGATCACGGGGTGCTCCAGTGGGGCGGGGTGCAGACGCGCATCATCGATGTGCGTCGGCTAGGCGACTACTGGTTGATCCCTGCCGAGGGTGACCCGCTGCCTCCCGCGGGCACCCAGGTCCAGGGTGCGATCGAGGACGAACGGCGAACAGCACTCATGCGCACCCATTCCGGACTGCACCTGCTCTCCGGTGTGGTCTTCCGCGACTTCGGTGCGCTGGTGACGGGCAGCAACATGGACCCGCTGAGTGGTCGGCTCGACTTCAACCTGGACACGGTCCCGGAAGGCTTCAAGGAGGCCGTCGAGGAAGCCTGCAATGTGGAAGTCGTCACCGATCGAGCGATCAAAGCCTACGAGTTGCCACGCGACGAGGCGTTTCAGATCCCCGACGTCATCCGGACCGCAACCAATCTCCTGCCTCCAACCATCGAGATCGTGCGTATCGTGGATATCACGGGCCTCGACGTGCAGGCCGATGGCGGAACGCACGTCGCGTCGACGGCTCACATCGGGCGCATGCAGGTCCTGAAGGTGGAGAACAAGGGCAAGGGGTTCCGCCGCATTAGAATCGCACTGGAGGACTAGATGAGTAGCCAGAGCCGGGTCGGATGGCTGGAACTCTTCTACGACCTGATCTTCGCGGCATGCACGCTGATCATCTTCATGTCGATGAAGCAGGACTTCTCCGCCGAGAATCAATGGTGGCTCAGCTTCATCGTCCTCCTCCTCTTTAGCGTCTGGCTGATGACCACGTTCGCCCTCAACCGGCTTCGCGATCAATCCACCTGGGTGCGCTTTCTCGTCTTCGCCCAGATGGGTGCACTGATCGGCACTGTCTTGATCGCCGCGCAGACGAGCAGCGTTGACGACAACGTCGGCCTCTTCTTCTTCGCGATCGTCTTCGTGACGCTTGGGCTCCTCGCTCGGACCGTTGCACGTGAGGTGGGATCACCTGCTGATTTGCAGCGCCACGCAGGATGGGGAGCATTCATCGCGGCGCTCATCCTTGGGGTCAACGCCTTCACGCCACAGTCCTTCAACATCTTCGCGCTGGCATTCTCCTTTCTCGTCATCGTGGGCGGGTACTTCCTGCTGTTCCTCCCGCGCATGGACCGTCAGATGCCGATCAATCGCGAGCATCTCAGCGAGCGCCTTGCACAACTCTTCCTGATCGTGGTCGGTGAGTCCTTCCTGGAGATCGCGGTCGGCTCCCAGCTCGGTGGTCGGCCGAACATCCTCGGAATCGTCCTGGTGGTGTTCCTGCTCGGCTTGACCTGGGCGCAGTACTTCGACGTGCTGTGGAATCGAGGAACACCGACAGGCGCTGGGCTCCTTCTGCTCTACCTCCTCGGCCACGCGATCGCGATACTCGGGATCGGGACGGCGAGCCTGAGTCTGTCCTCGGTCGCCATCACCAAGGAGGGTGACATCCTGGAAAGCCTCTACGGCACCGAGCTGACCAATTCGCTGATGCTGACGTACGTCGGATTCACCGTGATCGCCCTGTCGCTACGGCCGACGCGCATACGCATCATCGCGATCCTCGGTGGCGTGACGGTGGTTCTCGCCGCGATCGAGGCTGCGTCCGCGGCGTTCACCGAACTAGATGAACGGGCGATGGCGATCGTGGTCGGAGTCGTGCTTCTCGCGGGAGTCGCCCTGAGCACGAGTGCGGTCCGCTGGGAACGGAAGCAGGTCAGCGTCCGGTGATCTCCCGGATCTTGGGCCGCACGTCGAACAGGTAGATCAGCGAGGCGACGGTCCCGGCGATCCCGATTATGTTCAGGGTCATCCCGGGAAGCAGGCCAGTCAGAAGTGCCGCGCCCGTGAGGATCATCCACAGCACCTTGGACTGACGCCCCACCGCCGGAAAAGCTGCGGTGGGGCGTCGAATGCAGTCAACGAAGGCGTATCCCTTGACTACGAGGAAGAGTCCCCAGAGAACGAGGACCACGAGACCTTGGACAGCATCGAACATGCTTCCACGCTAACGGGTTCGGCGAATCCGTCAAATCCCGGGCGAATCCGTCAAATCCCGACGGCCTCGCGCACGAGCACAACGGTCTTGCCGAGGTTCTCGCGCGTGGTCGTGGCGAGTGCGCGCACGTCGACGTTGGGCAGCGTGATGTCCGGAACAGAGAGCGTCACCTGCTTGGTCGGGACCTTGGCGACGACGCCCGCGGCTGCGCTGGCGACGTCCTTGGCGGTTCCGATCACGAAGGTGGGGTTGAGGTATTGCGTCATTTCAGTGCTCCTTTGCGGGCGACGCAGAATCCTCTGCGCCACGGTGGGTGGTGTTCTCGGCCTGGAAGGCCGCGTAGATCTGCAACAGCGTTGTGCGCTGCCGCTCGGTCAAGGTCATGTCAGCCGCGATCGCGGTGGTGACGGCGGCATCCCCGGCACGCTCGTCGAGGATTCCTGCCTGGACGTACAGGGTCTCGGCGGAGATGCGGAGCCCCTGGGCGATCCGGTTGAGGATCTCCGCGCTCGGCTTCCGAAGCCCCCGTTCCACCTGGCTCAAGTAGGGGTTCGAAATCTCGGCTGCCTTCGCGAGTTGCCGCAGGGACATCTGGGCCTGGTCCCGCTGCTCGCGGATGAAGTCCCCGAGGGATCCGACGTTGAGAGGCATGCCTCCAGGGTGCCACAGGGTGCTTGCAATTGCAAACGCAATCGCTAGCCGTAGTTAGCGATGCGGCATGCCAGGCTTCGGTGGTGCGCGTGGTGGTGCAGCGGGCCCGGGATGCCTCGGTCAGCGTCGACGGGACGGTCGTGGGGTCGTTCCCGGGGCCAGGCCTGGTCGTCCTGGTCGGGGTCACCCACACCGACACCGCTGCCGAGGCGGCCGCCCTCGCGTCTCGGGTCTACGGCCTGCGCATCTTCGAGCAGGCGCACCTGCAGGAGGTGGGAGGGCGCATTCCCGCGGATGCCGGACGCGAGGTCTCAGCCCGCGATGGCAGCTTGCCGGTGCTGGCCATCAGTCAGTTCACCCTCTACGGCAGCACGCGGAAGGGCCGGCGACCCACCTGGGACGCGGCCGCGCCGGGTCCGATCGCGGAACCACTCTTCGAGGCCTTCGTCGAGGCACTTCGCGCCGAGGGCGCGCCGGTGAGCACCGGTCGATTCGGGGCGGATATGCAGGTCCACTTCACGAACGACGGACCCATGACGCTCGTCATGGATAGCGCGGACTAGACCACGACCGGTTCGAGCGCGCCCGCGATCTGCGCGTCGCCGTGATGAACCATGATGGTCGCGTTCTCGGGAACGCTGCGTTTCACCACGACGGTGGCGATCGGCCCGAGTTCGTAGTGTCGTGCAGCACTGCCTAACCAGCCGACGTCCGCGCCCTCGAAGAAGACGGGATCCCCGTGCGCGGGCAGTACTTCGTCGCTGCCGTCGAGAAGTGCGAGTGCGAGGCGTCGCGGCGGGCGCCCGAGATTGTGCACGCGCGCAACGGTTTCCTGACCTCGGTAACAGCCCTTCGCCAGGTGAACTGCGGGTCCGATCCATCCCACTTCATGAGGGAGCGTGCGGTGGTCGGTCTCCTGACCCACCCGGGGCACCGCGGCAGCAACGCGCATGGCGTTCCATGCCCACGTTCCGGCAGGCTCTCGGACGACGCGATCGGCGAAGTCCGATCTGGGCAGGATCACCTCACGCCCCGGGAAGCCATGTGGACGAGACGGGACGTACTTATCCGCACTCCCACCCCGGTCACTGCCGGCATCGACACGACCGGTGCCGGCGAAGTCCGCCGGCTCGATCCACGTCGGGTGTTTGAGGTCGCGCTCCATGGTGGGTTCCCAGACGACCGCGAAATCCGGAGTGCGATCGGCAATCTCCACTCGCGTCATGAACTTCATCGATTCGAGGTGGGCGACAAGTGCGGACGCGGTGCCTGGTTGCGTGATGATCCAGGTAGTGGCTCCGTCATCGACGAGATGCAGCTCGAACTCCACATGCCCATGCGGGCTGAGGATCAGAGCCAAGGAACTCGAACCCGCACTGAGACCTTCGAGGTGCTGCGTGGTGAGGGCATGCAGCCAGGTGAGCCGATCGGGCCCCGACACTGTTACGACGTCGAAGTGGGAGAGATCGACCACACCGCGCCCGGACGCGAGGAGTCGTTGCTCCGCATGCGGATCTCCGTAATGCCAGGCGACCCCTTCGTCGATGTCTCCGGCCGGGGCCGGAACACCGCGTGTCACAGGGGGTCCTCCTCAATGTCCTCCGGCATGCGATCACGGCAGGACAGACAGCGTCCATGGATCGACACGTGGGAGATGTCCGTCGAGAATCCATACGAGGAATCGAGCTCACCAATGAAAGGGTCCGCGACTGCTGCCGGGATGCTGCTCACCGATCCGCACATGTCGCAGACGAGATGGATATGCACATGCTCGTCGACGGCGTGATACGTCGGTGCTCCGTGACCGATATGCGCGTGCGTGACCAATCCGACGGCCTCGAGAACCTCCAGGGTGCGATAGACGGTCGAGAGATTCACACCGCTCGCCGTGGACTGCACCTCGAGCAGGATCTCCTCCGGTGTCACGTGCCGGAGCCGGTCAACGGCTTCGAGGACGAGCTGGCGTTGCGGCGTGACGCGATACCCACGCTCGCGTAGGCGAACCTCCCAGCCGTCACTCATCCGAGCCACCTGCGGGGAGGAGCGTGGCGGCAAGGTGATTCGTCATCTGTTGTCCCATGGCCGCCATGTCGTAGGTCCACATCAGCCGCCCGTTGACCAGACCGTAGAGCCGCTCACCCGCGCTGTAGTCCTTGGCGGAATCGGTGCGCGTCACGACATCCGTGCGCAGGGTCGCGCGGGCGCCTGTGATCACCGCGCTCTCGATACCGGTGACCTCGACTGAACCGAGGTAGATCTCCGCGTATCCGGTGGGGTGCGCGAGGGTGACCTCGACTCGCTTATCGGGCTGAGGCCGCCAGAATCCCGACTCCGTCGCCAAAGGGCGAACGCGGTTCCCGTCGTCGTCGAGCAACCAACTCCGGGAGAAGTAACTGAGGAAAGGCCGCCCGTCGCACTGGAAGGCGACCTCCTGACCGAACCGGAAGTCCTCGATCGTCGGGTAGTGGCCCGTTCCCACTCCCACCCAGGTGCCGATCAACCACGAGATGGGGATGATCGGCTCGGGGAGCTCGCCCGACGCCACGCCTATCCCTCACCCTTGAAGAGTGTGAGGACCCTGCGGAAGGCGAACCACGCAACCCCCGCGATCGCGACGATGAGAAGTCCCGTGGTGAACACTTCGAGCACGTCGCCACATTACAGCCGGGCGGGTGCGCAGCCCCAGCGCGCGATGAGGTCCACCGACTCGGGGGAGATCCCGGATTCCGCATGACGGAGCCCCGGGACAATTACCACCGACCGCTGGGGATTCGCCTCCGACGCACGCTCCAAGGCCCGCGGATGTTCCATCGGGAAGTAGTGATCCGCATCCCCGTGCACGATGAGAAACGGGGTATCAATGAGTCGTGCCGCCTCCTCGGGTGACATGGGCGGTGGTGTCGGCCACGGCCGGTGCGTGATGGCGGTACCGCGGGCGCGCATCGCGAGTCGCCCGGCTGGGCTTTCCACGATGGAATGCACGACCCGCATGATGCGCGTACCGCGATAGAACCAGAACGCGGGAGCGCTCACACTGGCGACGGCATCGACTCGGTGGTGGGGGGTATCGCGCTCGGCCGCGGCCCCTGCCGCGTGCCGCACTACGACAGCACCGCCCATGGAGAAACCGATGGTGACAACGCGATCGATTCCCTGCTTGCGCGCGTACGCCACGGCAGCGTCCACGTCCAGGACCTCGTCCATTCCGAGCGTCGTCTCACCCGCCGACGTCCCATGACCGCGCATGTCGATCGCGCACACCGATCCATGCCTCTGGAGGACATCAACGATCGCCGCCATCCGCGGGGTGCTTCGACTACCCGTGAGCCCGTGGACCACCACGAACGCGGTGTCCTGGGAACGCGGGAGCCAGGTAGCCCCGATGCGGACGCCATCGGTGGTTGTCAGGTGCACGTCGACCACGGGGTGATTGTCTCTCAGGAGTCCACTATCCTGACGACTTCATTCGTGGTGGGAGGTTCAATGCGCTTGATCCTCCTGACGCGCGGCATGGAATCCAGCGCGGAAGTACTCCCGTCGCTCGCGTTGCTCGCCCACCACGTGCGCACCATGGCCGCGGAGCCCACTGCCCTCCTGAGCACCCCGGATGCCGACGCACTCCTCGTGGACGGCCGACGCGATCTCCCCTCGGTGCGCAGTTTCACCCGTCTCCTCCGCCAAGGCGGGGTGACCCAAGCGGTGATCCTCATCGCAACCGAGGGCGGCCTCCCCGCGATCCAGTGGGACTGGGGCATGGACGAGGTGATCCTGGATACCTGCTCTCCTGCGGAGTTGGAGGCACGACTTCGGTTGAGCGTGGCGCGGAGTGCTGCGCCGGGATCGCCCGCCGGTGAGGGAACGGAGGAGATCCGCAGCGGTGACCTCCACGTGGACGAGGGCGCGTTCAGCGCAACCCTTCGTGGGCGTCCACTCGACCTCACCTTCAAGGAATTCGAGCTGCTGAAGTTCCTCGCCCAACACCCGGGGCGGGTCTTCACCCGGGCAGTTCTGCTCCAAGAGGTCTGGGGATACGACTACTTCGGTGGAACCCGCACGGTCGACGTCCATGTTCGGCGGCTCCGCGCGAAGCTCGGCGTGGAGTACGAATCACTCATCGGTACGGTGCGCAACGTTGGCTATCGCTTCGTTCCCGAGCGTCCGGATGCGGCAACCATCGCAACGCTCGACGTCGATGAATCCGCCTTCACCCAGTAGCGAGAACGATGCGCTGATCGAGGTGCACGAACACCTCGACTCCTCCGAAGTGGCCGCCGTCACCGAATTGGTGAATTCCGCGACAACCTCCGACGGTGTGTCACCCCTCAGTGAACACGTGTGGCTACATCTCCGCCATGGCGGTGATGACCATGATCACCACTTTCTCGTTCGAACGGCACAGGGAGAGGTGGTCGGATACGCACACCTGGACACCACGGACGCCGTTGCCGGATCCTCCGCGGAATTGGTGATCTCACCCGAGTCACGTCGTCGTGGACTCGGACGCTTACTCGTCGAACACCTCATCGCAGCGACTCCCGATGGCCGACTTCGGTTGTGGTCCCACAGCGAAGGAGACGCCGCATCGGCACTCGCCGCGAGCATGGGCTTCGACACCCTCCGTGTCCTCTGGCAGATGCGTCGCTCCCTGCGTGCACCCCTGCCGCACGCCACGTTCCCTGCAGGGGTCACCGTCGCTCCATTTCGCCCCGGCGTCGATGACGATGCCTTACTCGCACTGAACGCACGTGCATTCGCATCCCTCCCCGACCAGGGCTCGTGGACCCGAGAGGACCTCGCGACCCGGATGGCCGAGCCGTGGTTCGACCCCCAGGGCTTCCTGATGGCGTGGTCGGGATCGACGCTGGTCGGTTTCCACTGGACCAAGGTGCACGGGGAGGACCACCACCGTCACCAACCCATCGGTGAGGTGTACGTGCTGGGGGTCGATCCCAGCATGCACGGCCACGGCCTGGGACAGGCACTGACCGTCGCGGGCCTGCGGTACCTGCGTGAGCGCGGACTGGACCAGGTGATGCTCTACGTCGACCACACAAATGAGGCGGCGATCTCGCTCTACTCCCACCTTGGATTCGTGCGCTGGGATACCGACGTCCTCTACCGCCGCTCCACCTGATAACTCGTTCACCTTGCTGTGGGACCATCCCCGGGTGACCCTGCAGGACACCGCGACCCTCACCGCGGCCGAGGATCCGGATCAGGCCAAGGACCGGCGCTTCCTCGACCGAGAGTTGTCGTGGCTGGCGTTCAACAAGCGGGTACTCGAACTCGCCGAGGATGAACAACTCCCCCTGCTCGACCGGGCCAAGTTCGTCGCCATCTTCGCAAGCAATATGGACGAGTTCTTCATGGTGCGCGTGGCGGGCCTGAAGCGGCGGATCGCGACGGGAATCGCGCGACCCTCGGCCAGTGGGCGGGGGCCCAAGGAGGTGCTCGAGGGAATCTGGCGTCGGGCTTACGAATTGCAGCAAACGCAGGCCGACCTCTTCGCGCGCGTCATCCGCCCCGAATTGGACCGGAACGGGATCGCACTCCTGGGATGGGAGGAGTTGACCCCGGCGGAAAAGAAGGAGATGGACGTCCTCTTCGACTCCACCGTGTTCCCCGTGTTAACGCCGCTTGCCGTGGACCCCTCCCATCCGTTCCCCTACATCAGCGGCCTGTCCCTCAACCTCGCGGTGGTCGTGCGCAATCCCCAGACGGGAAACACCCTCTTCGCGCGCGTCAAGGTTCCACCGCTGCTGCCGCGCTTCTATGAGGTGGGGCCCCAGCGGTACGTCGCACTGGAGGACGTCATCGCGGCCCACCTCCGTGACCTCTTCCCAGGCATGGAGATCGTGGAGAACCACGCCTTCCGAGTGACCCGCAATGAGGATGTCGAGGTCGAAGAGGACGATGCCGAGAATCTCTTGAAAGCACTCGAACGGGAACTTGTGCGCCGGCGCTTTGGTCCTGCGGTCCGACTAGAAGTGGTCGAGGACATTCCGCACCACGTATTGGAACTCCTGGTCAGCGAACTCGACGTGACCGAGCAGGAGGTCTACCGCCTTCCCGGGCCACTCGACCTCACGGGGCTGTGGACGTTGGTCAATCTCGACCGGCCGGAACTCAAGCAGGCGAAGTTCGTTCCCCGAACTTCACGGCAGCTCGCCGGAGTTGAGACGTCGACCGCTCCCGACGTCATCGCGACCGTTCGCGAGCACGATGTCCTGCTGCACCACCCCTATGACGCCTTCTCGACGAGCGTGCAGCTCTTCCTCGAGCAAGCAGCCGCCGATCCCCACGTCCTCGCCATCAAGCAGACGCTCTACCGCACCTCCGGCGATTCACCGATCGTCGACGCGCTGATCCGGGCGGCGGAGAGCGGCAAGCAGGTGCTGGCTCTGGTGGAGATCAAGGCGCGCTTCGACGAACAGAACAACATCGAGTGGGCACGCAAGCTCGAGCAGGCCGGTGTCCATGTCGTCTACGGCCTCGTCGGGCTCAAGACCCATAGCAAGTTGTCGATGGTCGTTCGCAACGATGGTGATCAACTACGGCGCTACTGCCACATCGGCACGGGCAATTACCATCCCAAGACAGCCCGCCTCTACGAGGACTTCGGGTTGTTGACGTGCAATCCGGATGTCGGCGAAGACGTGTCGAATCTCTTCAACGTTCTCTCCGGCTATTCCATGAACACCGACTACAAACGACTCCTCGTCGCCCCGCACTCGGTCCGCAATGGGCTCGTCATGAGAATCGAGCGGGAAATCGAGCACCACCGCGAGGGACGACCAGCAGGTATCCGATTCAAGTGCAATTCGATCGTGGACGAGACCATCATTGACGCCCTCTATCGAGCGTCGACCCAGGGCGTTCCGGTGGAGATCTTCGTGCGGGGCATCTGTGCTCTCCGACCCGGGATTCCCGGACTCAGTGAGAACATCCGCGTGATCAGCATCCTGGGACGATTCCTCGAACACTCACGGGCCTACTGCTTCGCCAATGGTGGAAACCCGTCCGTCTGGATCGGTTCCGCGGATCTCATGCACCGCAACCTTGACCGCCGAGTCGAGACCCTGGTCAGCCTGGCTGATCCTGAGCAGATCGCCGAGGTTGAGTCGATGCTCGATTTCGCTTTCGATCCTGGCACTGCCCGTTGGGAACTCAACCCCGATGGGACCTGGACCCGTTATCTCCTCGATTCCGAGGGCCGTCATCTGAGGGACTATCAGGAGACCCTCATCGAGGTGACGAGCAAGCGCGGAACGTTGCTGTGACCGAGGAGTTCCGCGAGACAGAGTTCAAGTTCCGGGTGAACCCGGAATTCGACCTTCCAGACCTCACGACTCTTGACTTCCGGATCGACCCCCAGCCACCGCTGATCCTGGACGCGGACTACTACGACACGGAGCGCACGACACTGCTGCGCTGGGGGATCACACTCCGGCGTCGGTCCGGTGGATCCGATGATGGATGGCATGCCAAGGTTCCCGTCGTTGGAGCCGAAGTCACCACCCGAGACGAGATTCGAGTGTCGGCGATGGGTGACACCGTGCCAGTCGAACTCGTACAGATCCTGACTCCGTTCCTGCGCGGGCAGGACGTCGAGCATCGTGCCCACGTCACCACCCACCGAACGCCGTACCTGATCTCATCGACGTCCGATGAGGCGCTCATCGAACTCGTCGATGACCACGTGGAGGTCTCCGGTGCGGGCACTCGAAGCACGTTCCGGGAACTCGAGCTCGAGCTTGTGGCCGATTCGCCTGCTGCCCGCGCAGCGGTCACCCGGATCGGTGATCGCCTCCGCGACAACGGTGCCGTTCCCAGCTCGGTGAGCAAGGCTGCATCAGCGCTGGGCGATCTCGGCCCGCCGGATGTGCCCGAGTTCCCGCCCGTGGGACCCGACGGGCTCGCGGTCGACGCACTGCGCTCGGTGCTGGCACGTCACGTGCGCCATCTCGTGATGTCGGATGTTGCAGTGCGCCGAGACCTCCCTGACTCGGTCCATCAGATGCGGGTTGCAGCACGCAGATTGCGCAGCACATTCAGCACCTATCGCTCGCTTCTGGACAAGGAAGCGGTGGCACCGGTGCGGGAGGACCTATCGTGGCTGGCACGCGAATTGGGTGCTGTCCGGGATACCGAAGTCATCCACGACCTCCTCGTCGACCTCAGTTCCGAGCTCGGACAGGACGAGGATCGAGCTGCGGCCCTCGCCACGGTGGATCGCTGGTACGACAAACGCATGCCCGCAGCGCGCGCGAGTGTGATGGCAGCGCTCCGCACTGATCGCCACGATCAGCTCCTCGAGGATCTGATCGCCTTTGTCACCGAGCCACCCGTCACCGACGATGCATTTCGGCCGGTCGAGGACGTACTGCTCCCCCGGGTGCGGCGGACCTGGCGTCGGCTCGCCCATCGGGTCGACGCACTCAATTCATCTGCGCCAGATGAACAGTGGCATGAGGTGCGAATCCTGGCCAAGAAGGCCCGATACGCCGCCGAGGGTCTGGGCCCGGTGATGGGCAAGCACATGATGACGTGCGCGGGGGCATTGGCCAAGGTCACCGACCTTCTCGGAACGCATCAAGACGCGCACGTGGCCCGCACGGTGCTGCGCACCCTTGCCACCGGATCTGATCCCCACGAAGCCTTCGCCCTTGGCATGATGAGCCAGCACGAGGCAGAACGGCAACAGGATTTCCGGAAGGAATTCCGGCACCTCTGGCCGCATGTCGTGCACGCGGCTCACAAGGCGGGACTGGAGTAGACGTGGTCGAGGACATCCTCCGCGCAGCGGGGGTGGTGGTTCTGCGCCGCAAATCCCGTAAGCGCGAGGTCCTCACCGTGCATCGTCCACATCGCGCCGACTGGTCATTACCAAAGGGCAAAGTCGAGTTCGGCGAACACATTCTTGCTGCCGCGATCCGCGAATGTGATGAGGAAACGGGGTACCAGGTGACGCTCGGCCCCTGCGTCGGAACCATGGAGTACATCGCTGCCGGGCGCCCTAAACGAGTCGACTACTGGCTCGCCGAAGTTGTCGGCGATGAGGGTTTCGCCCCCGACGATGAAGTGGATTCGATCGCCTGGGTGCCGATCAAGGATGCGGGGTCGCACCTCACCTATGCGGCGGATGTCGAACTGGTGCAGCGGGCTGCAGCCATCCCACCCACCACGCCCTTCGTGGTCCTGCGTCATGCCAAGGCGATCAAACGCTCGGACTTCACGGGCAGCGATGATGACGATCGCCCACTCTCCGGCCGCGGTCGCGGTGAGGCGAAAGCCCTCGCCCCCCTGCTCGAGGCATTCGGTGTTCGGAGCATTCACTCCTCATCGGCAAAACGGTGCACCGCAACCGTGCGTCCTTTCGCCCGTCGCATCGACGTGGAGACGGTGCCGGAGAAAGCCCTTACCGAACACGCGCATGACGCGGATGCCGAGGAGGCTGCCCGGCGCATCGTCGAGTTGTATGCGAGGTGCGAACCGACCGTCGTGGTCAGTCACAGGCCGGTGCTCCCCACGCTTCTCGATGCTCTGGCCGCCCACACCGGAGTGCCCGAAGACGAGAGTTGGGATCCCCGACTCTCCCCTGCGGCCTTCGTGGTGATCCACCGTGACTCCCGTGGCGGAGTTGTCGGGGTGGAGAGATACCCGGCTCCCGAGCGGTCCTGACCCCCATCGTTCACTTGGTGTTCACCTTGTGTTCATTATGGGCACGCTTATTCGTCACCGCGCCTTCCTAGGTTCACGTGCGGTTCACCAAGGAGGGTCCCTGAAACGCCTCGCGGCCGCTGTGGCCACCATCAGCCTCGCCGGTTGCGCACCGGCACCCCCGCCGGTATCCATCGAGGTGCCCCCGGGGCTGGAATGTGCGAGCGGGACGATCAAGGCCGCGGGCTCCACCGCCCAGGCGAATGCGATCACGGACTGGATCGTCGTGTACCAAACCGCCTGTCCCGATGCCACGATCGACTATCAGGCGGTCGGCTCGGGTGCAGGCGTGGAGCAGTTCGTCGCCGGGCAGACATCTTTCGCCGGCACGGACTCGGCAGCCGATGACGAGGAGAGGGCGGCTGCAGGTGAGCGCTGCGAAGGTGGTTCGGCGATCAACATCCCGCTCGTCGGAGGCGGGATCGGTGTCGTGTACAACCTGGAGGGGGTCGAGCAGCTCATCCTGGATCCGCCCACTGTGGCTGGAATCTTCGCAAACGAGATCACCCGCTGGAACGACCCGGAAATTGTTCGATTGAATCCGCGTGGCGTATTGCCCGATGCGGCTATCGCGCAATTCCATCGCTCTGATGCCAGTGGGACCACAGCAAACTTCACCACGTACCTCGCGGACGCAGCATCCGAGGCATGGCCCTTCGAGCCCGGTAAGGAGTGGATCGCTCCTGGAGGTCAGGGCGCGAAGGGGTCTGACCAGGTCATCGCATCCGTTGATGTCACACCGAACTCGATCGGGTACGTCGATCTCTCCTACGTGGATGTCGCGGTCAATGCACGTGGAGCACTCCTGGATACCGGCGCAGGACCCGTCGCTCCCACACCCGCAAATGCAAGCGCCATGATTGCCGCGGCCGAGGTATCGGGTGAGGACGGGAACACGGAACTCACCTTCGACTACGCCGATCCTCCCGCAGGCGCTTACCCCATAGTCCTGGTCACTTACGAGCTGGTCTGCTCATCAGGGCTCGCCGACTCATTCAATCCTGAACTGGTTGCCTCGTTCCTGAGATACGCGGCGTCCGATCCCGGTCAGGCAACCTTGGCAGCAGGCGGATACGCACCCATCACCGGCGCGCTCCTACAACGAATTCGGGACATCATCACACGGATGTCACCGTGACAGCCGTGCTGTCCGGGCAGGCGGTTCGCCCCGGCGACCGAGTATTCAGCGGACTGTCCTTGGCAGCAGGGGTGCTCGTCCTCGTGGTCATGGCGGCCATCGCTGTGTTTCTCGTCTGGAAAGCGATTCCGTCGCTGACCACCGATAGCGCGAACTTCTTCACCGAGCAACAGTGGCTACCCGATCGAGACCCTCCGGTGTTCGGAATCGCAGTCCTCGCATTCGGCACGGTCTTGACATCTTTAATCGCTATGGGAATCGCGGTTCCCATCGGGTTCGGGGTGGCTCTCTTCATCGCCTTCTACGGCAACCGACGAGTCTCGACCGCTCTTGGCTTCACGGTCGACCTCCTTGCTGCAGTCCCCTCAATCATCTTCGGTCTCTGGGGCCTCTACTACTTCATGCCGCGCATAGTTCCGTTTGCAGAGTGGCTCAGCACGTATCTCGGCTGGATTCCCCTATTTCGCAACGACCTCGAGATCTACACCAAGAGCATCCTGATGGCCGGGGTAGTCCTGGCAATCATGATTCTTCCAACAGTCTCGGCCATTAGCCGTGAGGTGTTCCTGCAAGTTCCCCGGGCTCAGACGGAAGCAGCCCTTGCTCTCGGCGCTACACGCTGGGAGATGATCCGGATGTCGGTTTTCCCATTCAGTCGTCCCGGGATGGTGTCGGCCGCGATGTTGGGCTTGGGACGGGCGCTCGGAGAAACGATCGCGGTGGCACTTCTCCTATCCGCGATCTTTGAGATCAACTGGGCGATTACGGAACCCGGTGGCAACACCTTCGCTGCAAACATCGCATTGAAGTGGGGTGAGGCGGCGGATAACGGTCGATCAGCCCTGATCGCCGCCGGACTCGTCCTCTTTCTCATCACGCTCGCGGTCAACATGATCGCGCGCTGGATCATCGCACGCCACGAGGAATACACGTGACCACTGTGCCGATCCTGACCGGACGACGCTTACCCCGGTGGTCCACACCTGTGGTGGCAGCTGCCGCAATCCTTGTCGGCCTGGTTCTCCAGTTCGGCGGGATCAGCCCTCTCGGCCTGGCCCCGGCCCTCTTCGCCGCCATCGGCTTCATCGTCGCCCGTTCCACGTGGTCGTGGATTCTCGAAGGCCGTCGGCACGCAACGGACAGGCTGATGGGTTCACTGGTCGTTGGTGCACTCCTCCTCGCACTCGTTCCGCTCGTCTGGATCCTCATCACGGTCGCGATCCGGGGTTACTCGGTCATGAACACGGAGTTCATCACCGGAACGATGCGCAACATTGGTCCTCGCGTCGAAGGCGGTGGGATCGGACATGCATTCGTGGGAACGCTTCAGCAGGTGGGTATCGCTGCTCTGATCTCATTGCCCATCGGCATCATGACAGCGATACAGCTCGTCGAGTACGGGCGCGGGAAGACTCTTTCGCGCTGGATCAGCTTCTTCGTGGATGTGATGACGGGCGTTCCCTCCATCGTTGCAGGACTCTTCATCTACACAGCGGTCATCCTGACTTTCGGATTCTCGCAATCGGGATTCGCCGCCGGGCTGGCTCTCACGATCTTGATGATCCCGGTTGTCGTGCGTTCCACCGAGGAGATGTTGCGAATAGTTCCCAACTCCCTCCGCGAAGGTGCGTTGGCACTGGGCATCCCAAAGTGGCGAGTCATTACATTCGTCGTGCTCCCCACCGCAATTTCGGGCATCATCACCGGCGCAATGCTCGCCATCGCACGTGTCGCGGGCGAAACGGCGCCTTTGCTCCTCACAACATTTCTCGCCCAGGATGTCAACTTCAATGCCTTCGATGGGTCCCAGACCGCTCTTCCCACGTTCATCTGGGATCAGATTTCACGGGGTACCGCACCAGCAATTGATCGAGCATGGGGAGGCGCATATGCGCTGATCCTGTTCGTACTTGTCCTCTACGCGGCAGCACGCGTGATCGCGGCCGTCTTCGCCCCGGCCCGGGAGTAGGAGAACCATGAGCAAGAGAATCGACCTCGTCGACCTGGATATCTTCTACGGTGACTTCCTCGCGGTGGAACAGGTGACACTCACGGTGAACCCGCGATCCGTGACAGCTTTCATTGGTCCATCCGGATGCGGAAAATCCAGCGTGCTCAGGAGCATCAACCGCATGCATGAACTCGTTCCAGGGGCCTATGTCACCGGGGAAGTTCTCCTGGACAACGAGGACGTCTACGGGGTCGACGTGGATCCGGTCCTCGTGCGTCGAACGATCGGCATGGTTTTCCAACGGCCCAATCCATTTCCGACCATGTCGATCTACGACAATGTCGTCGCCGGACTCCGGCTAAGCAAGCGGCGGCGGCGCTCGAAGGACCTTGACGACGTCGTGGAGCGATCACTACGTAGCGCGAATCTTTGGGCCGAGGTCAAGGATCGAGTGGATCGACCCGGCGCGGGTCTTTCGGGTGGCCAACAGCAGCGCCTGTGCATCGCACGTGCCATAGCCATCGAACCTGAGGTCCTCCTCATGGATGAACCATGCTCGGCTCTCGACCCGATCTCCACTTTGGCCATCGAGGATCTCATCCACGAACTTAAGGACACATACACCATCGTGATCGTGACACACAACATGCAACAGGCCGCTCGCGTGTCAAGCACGACTGCCTTCTTCAATGTCAATGCCGTCGGAGAACCCGGGAGATTGATCGAGATCGGTGAGACATCGCAGATTTTCTCGAATCCCCGTGTCAAGCAGACAGAGGACTACGTGTCAGGGAGATTTGGCTGATCGGACGTCCACGTACGTGGTGGCCCGGAGACGGGAGCCATCTGCTCGCGTCACTACGAGGCGCACGGCGCACAGACCCGGTGCTCGCATGCGCACACGATCCCCACTCACCTCGCAGATGCGTCGAGATTCGGGCGCCACGCGCAGTGCGATGCGGTCACCGGACCTGCGTGGAATGCCTGCCCAGGTCTCCAGACGGGTATCGCTGACCCTGGTTCCGACGCTGGTGACACCATCGACAGGGACGACCTCGATCGGTGACGACACAGCACTCGTGCCGACCGCGTTGTTGGCCGTCACCGTCACCGAGACCGGTACTCCCGTGGGAACGCCGTCGATGACACAGGTCACGTCAGTCGTCGCGCAGGAACGTTCACCAGCGGTCGCCGTGTACCCCGTGATCGGCGAGCCGTTCGCCGTGGGCGTTGTCCAGCGAACTGCCACGCGACCCAGGGACTCGGTGCTGACTCCGACGCCCGCCGGTGGGCTCGGGGCGGCGGCGGGAACGGGAACCGCCGATCGAATCCAGTCGAGGTACGTGGTGACCCGGGTGTAGATGCCGGGGAAGGTCGCCTGCCCGCAATCGTTCCCGATGCTCGTCACCCCCGCGAGGGTTGGCACGCCGGCGACATCGATGACGAAGGGGCCACCACTATCCCCTTGGCAGGTGTCGATCCCACCCTGGGGAACACCCGCGCAGATGGTCGCGCGCACGTCGTATCCGGTGCCGTAGTCGCCACATGTTCCTCCCGTGGGACCGACGAGCACCTGCACCGTCGCCTCCCGGAGATCGGTGACCGCACCCCCACCGAACGACGTTGCACCCCACCCGGTGACCTTCGCGGGTGTGCCGACGGCAGGCCAACTCGCCGGATCCGGTGACGTCGGAAGTGGAATGACGCCGATCGCCGCGCCGGGAGTGATCGGCCTCCCGAGCTCGATCAAGGCCAGATCCGCGGTATACCGGCGCGAGTCGTAGCTCGGATGGATGATCGTCCGGATCACCGGATACTCGTCGGTCTCCGAACGTTGACTCAGATTCGACTCACCGATGAAGACCCGTGGCGAGGGTGCGCCTGCGAGGCAATGTGCCGCGGTCAGCACCCAGGTCGATGCAATCAGCGATCCGCCGCAGAACGAGTTGTTCCCGATGAAGAGGGCAACCTGCCACGGGGCGGATGTGATCGGTACCGGTGCGCCGCCGACAACGCGCGGATGGAGAGTGGGGTGGGCAGATGCAGGAAAAGCACCCACCAGGAGTGCTCCGCACAGGATGCTGGTCGTCCAGATCCCCGTGATCCGTGATTTCACGAGACGGCGGTCACGCCCTTGCCGAGCACCACGACCCCACCGTCGCTGACCGTGTAGATGCCTCGATCACGCTCGAGATCGACGCCGATCTGGGCGTTGTCTGGGATGGTCACGTTCTTGTCGAGGATTGCGCGCCGCACCACGGCATTGCGGCCCACATGGACACCGGGCATCAGCACACTGCCCTCAATGTAGGCACCCGAATCGATGCTGACGTTGGACGAGATCACCGATGTGCGCACGTGCGCACCGCTGATGATGCTGCCAGCACCGACCATGGACTCGTGTGCATTCCCGCCCTCGACGAACTTCGCGGGGGGGAGCGGGGTGATGTAACTGAGGATGGGCCACCTGCGGTTGTAGAGGTTGAAGATCGGGTGCACGGACACGAGATCCATGTGTGCGTCGTGATAGCTGTCGAGTGTTCCGACATCCCTCCAGTAGCCCCGATCGCGCTCCGTGGCACCGGGGACGATGTTGTCGGCGAAGTCATAGACCTGTGCCGCGCCCCGAGCAGTCAGCATCTGGATGATGTTGCCGCCCATGTCGTGCACCGACGATGGATCGGCAGCATCTTCGCGCAGAGCCTCGAGCAGAACATCCGTGCTGAAGATGTAGTTGCCCATCGAGATGAACGATTCATCGGCGTGCCCGGGGATTGCAGGCGGGTCGGCGGGCTTCTCCAGGAAATTCTCGATCGTCCGGCCGTCCGGTCCGACCTGGATCACACCGAAGTCATGCGCGATGGCCCGTGGCATGCGGATTCCGGCGACCGTGACACCGGCGCCTCCCTCGATATGCGCCTCGATCATCTGCATCGGATCCATGCGATACACGTGATCTGCGCCGAAGACGGCTACGTGAGTAGGTGCTTCGTCGAAGACTAGGTTGAGGCTCTGATAGATCGCATCCGCGCTGCCGGTGAACCATCGCGGGCCAAGTCGCTGCTGGGCTGGCACCGGGGTGACGTAGTCGCCGAGGAGGGTCGGCATGCGCCAGGTTTGCGTGACGTGACGATCCAGCGAGTGGGACTTGTACTGCGTCAGGACACACACGCGACGTAATCCGGCATTGATGAGATTGGACAGGACGAAGTCTATGAGTCGATAGGAGCCACCGAAGGGAACCGCGGGCTTCGCGCGATCGGCCGTCAGGGGCATGAGGCGTTTGCCCTCGCCACCAGCAAGGACCATGCACAGCACGTGCGGATCCGCACTCACGCTCGGAGCCTACCTGCGTGGGGGCCTAGGCTCAGCCCGTGCGCGAGGTTGGGAGATCGTGAGCGACCTCGTCGAACCGGTCCCCGGCGTACGCCCCTCGCACCAAGCACACCCGGCACGTGGATACGTCCTCTACGTGACAGCCGCCCTCTTCTTCGCGATCAACGGCACGGTCTCCAAGACCCTCCTGCTCGATGGGCTCGATCCCGCGCGGTTGTCGCAGCTGCGCGTCACCGGCGCCTTCCTGATCCTGGCGGTGTTCGTCGCCATCACGAAACCCGGAGCATTGCGACTCCGGCGCCGGGACATCGTGCCCTTGCTCGTCTACGGCATCGCCGGCGTGGCAATGACCCAGTACCTCTACTTCGTCGCACTGCAGTACCTGCCGGTGGGTGTGGCCCTGCTCATTGAGTTCACCGCGCCGATCCTGGTTGCGCTGTGGTTCCGGTTTGGCTACCGGGAGCCCACCCGCGCCACCGTGTGGCTCGCACTCGTCATCGCACTCCTCGGCCTGAGTCTGGTCGCCCAGGTGTGGCAGGGATTCACCCTGAATCCCATCGGCGTCCTCGCCGCAGCAGGTGCCGCTGTGGCACTGGCCATCTACTACGTGCTCGGTGACCGCGAGGTGCGCGAACCGGAACCACGCGATCCGGTGTCGCTCACGATGTGGGGTTTCGGATTCGCGTCCCTCTTCTGGGTCGTCGCCCAACCATGGTGGTCGTACCCCTGGGCCACATTCGGTGGTGATGCACAACTCGCCGGATCATCCCTTCACATTTGGGTGATGGCCACCTGGCTGGTCGTGCTGGGGACGATCGTCCCGTTCTGGCTCGTCGTCGTGGCGCTGAAGTACCTGCGCGCTTCGCAAGCCTCCACGGTCGGACTGACCGAACCCTTGCTGGCGATCCTCATCGCGTGGGTTGTCCTGGGTGAATCCCTCACCTGGATCCAGATCATCGGTGGTGCGTTGATTCTGAGTGGCGTGGTGATTGCAGAACGCTCCCGCTGAGTTATTCGGGAGAGAAGAAGCCCATTCCTTCCAGCACGTTAACGGCGTGACGGCCGCTGAGATTGATGTGTTGCTCCATGGCGCGTTGCGCCGCCAGGGTGTCACGCTTCCTCAACGCGTCGATGATCTCCTGGTGTTGGCGGTCGGCTTCGTCCAACCAGGTGTCGGGGAAATCCACGTAGGGCATCGGGAGTGACCGGGAGAGCAGACCCACCATGCTCGTGATCCGCGCACTCCCGGCCGCCTTGTTAATGATGCGGTGGAACTCGTCATTGAGTTTGCGCTGCTCGTCTCGGTTGGACGTTCCGTGCATCCGAGAGTGCACGTCGACGAGTCGCTCGATGTCGGAATCCAACAACCGCGCAGCCGCACGAGCAGCAGCCAGGCCGGCGACCTGCCCGAAGAGTTGATAGTGGTCGAGGACGTCCTCGCGCTCCATCTGCGCCACGAAGGCGCCGCGCCGGGGAATGGTGTTGATCAAGCCTTCCTTGTCCAGGCTGATCAACGCCTCGCGCACGGGCAGCCGGCTTACCCCGAGTTCCGCCGCGATGGCGTCCTGATCGATCCGCGTCCCCGGGCGGAGCGCCCCGGACATGATCCCGTCACGGATGTACTCGGAGACATCCTCGGACAGGTTCCGGCGTCGGGGAACACGCCTGGTCTCACTCATGTCAGGTCGATCCAGGTGGTCTTGAGGTCGTAGAACTTGTCCAACGCGTGCAGAGATTTGTCGCGCCCGAATCCCGAGAGTTTCACACCGCCGAACGGCACCGTCAGATCACCTTCCTCGTAACAGTTCACCCAGACTACGCCGAACTTCAGTGCCCGGGAGAAGCGATGCGCGCGGTTGAGATCGTTGGTCCACACTGCCGATGCCAGCCCGTACGGCGTGCCATTCGCGAGCGCGAGTGCTTCCTCCTCCGTCCGGAAGGAGGTGACCGCGAGCACGGGGCCGAAGACCTCCTGCTGCGCCAGGAGGGTGTCCGACGCCACGGAGTCGATCACAGTCGGTGGGTAGTAGGCGCCACCGCTGTCCACGAGCACCGGACTGCCGCCGGTCAACGTTTCCCCGGACGCACGCAGACCCTCGACGACCATCGAGTGGATTCGATCGCGATGCTCGTGGGTCACCACACTTCCCATGGGTACGTCGTGGTCGAGGGGATCACCCGGTTGCATGGTCGCAGCGACATCGAGGACGGTGCGAACCACGTCGTCGTGCACCGATTCGTGAACGAGGAGGCGGGAACCGGCCGAGCACATCTGGCCGGCGTTGTAGAAGATCGACCAGGCCGCGGTGCGCGCAGCCTTGTCCAGGTCCGCATCGGGGAAGACCACATTCGCACCCTTACCACCGAGTTCGAGCCACACCCGCTTGAGATTCGATGACGCCGAGTACTCCATGAACCTGCGTCCGACCTCGGTCGACCCGGTGAAAGTCAGCACGTCGACATCAGGATGACGTCCTAGTGCCTGACCGGTGACATGCCCGGGACCGTTCACCACGTTCAACACCCCATCGGGGAGTCCGGCCTCCATGCCGAGTTCGGCGAGGAGCAGTGCCGATATGGGTGACTGCTCCGCGGGTTTGAGCACCACGGTGCATCCCGAGGCGAGTGCGGGGGCGAGCTTCCAGGCCGCCATCGTCAACGGGAAGTTCCACGGCACAACGGCGCCCACCACTCCGGCGGGCTCGCGTTGCACCATCGCCAATGCATCGGGTGACACGTGTGGCAGTTCGTCGACGATCTTGTCGACGGCCTCGCCGAACCACTGCAGGGTTCGGATGACGGCGCGCATGTCCACACCGTGTGCTTCACGGGCCGGTTTGCCCATCTCCAGCGCGTGCGCGAGGGCGAGCCGCTCGCGATGCTCCTCGCACAACTGCGCCCAGCGGAGGAGAACCTCCTTGCGCTCTGCCGGTGTCTTTCCCGACCAACGCCCGTCCTCGAATGCGCGTCGGGCCGCACGCACCGCCCGATCGACGTCGGCGACATCGGCCGACGAAACCCTCCCCAGCACCGCTCCGTCGATGGGGCTGATCACCTCGAAGGAGTCCGATCCCTCGAACCAGGTTCCGTCGATGAGCAGCCCCGTGGGGAACCGGAAGGACGTGGTGAGGGAGCGCCAGTCGGTCATGGGTTCATTCTTGCCGCCCCTGGCTTGTATTTCTTATCAATGATACAAATTGCCTATGCGCTTTGAGTCGATGCACGACGAGCTGCGCGACGGCGTCCGAGCCGTCTGCGAGAAGTTCGACGGCCCGTACTGGCGGGGACTCGAGCCCGACGGCTACCCCACCGACTTCGTCGATGCCCTCACCGCCGCCGGTTACCTGGCCGCGCTCATCCCGGAGGAGTACGGCGGCGGGGGCGCAACGCTCACCGAGGCGTCGGTGATCCTCGAGGAAATCGCGGCGTCGGGTGGCAACCCCTCCGCCTGCCATGCGCAGATGTACATCATGGGGACCCTGCTGCGTCACGGGAGCGAGCCGCAGAAGCGGGACTACCTCCCTCGCATCGCTTCCGGGGAGTTGCGCCTTCAGGCCTTCGGGGTGACCGAACCCGGTGCGGGATCGGAGACCACCCGCATCCGCACACGTGCGGAACGCACCGCTGACGGATGGCGCATCAACGGGCAGAAGATCTGGACATCGCGCGCAATGCACTCCGATCTCATGCTGCTCCTGGCGCGCACCACCCCGTACGAGCAGTGCGCCAAGCCCACGGATGGGTTGTCGACATTCCTCTTCGACATGCGCGATCTTCCCGGTCTGACCATAAAGCCCATCCCGACGATGATGAACCACAACACGACCGAAGTCTTCTTCGACGATGTGGTGATCCCTCCCGCTGCCCTCGTCGGCGAGGAGGGGCGCGGTTTCCGCTACATCCTGGACGGCATGAATGCCGAGCGGATCCTCATCGCGTCGGAGTGCATCGGAGATGGACGCTTCGTGCTGGAGAGGGCGATCGCCTACGCGAATGAACGTGAGGTCTTCGGTCGCCCGATCGGTGCCAACCAGGGCGTGCAATTCCCCCTCGCTCGCGCGTACGCCCAGCTGCGCGCCGCAGACCTCGTGCGGTTCGAGGCCGCGCGGCTCTACGACGCGGGCGAGAAGTGTGCCGAGGAAGCGAACATGGCGAAGTTCCTGGCATCGGAGGCCTCGTGGGCAGCCGTCAATGCGGCACTAGATACGCACGGAGGCTTCGGGTTCGCAGTGGAATATGACATCGAGCGCAAGTTCCGGGAGACGCGGCTCTACCAGGTGGCGCCGATCAACAACAACCTGGTGCTCGCCTACCTGGGCCAGCATGTGCTGGGCCTTCCCAAGTCCTACTGATCTCCCAGCACCTCAGCACCGCGCGCGCGTACCCGCGCCAGCACATTCGGGTCATGTTGGTCGAGTGCCGGAATCCAGTCGGGTGTTGGAAACTCCTCGAGGAATCCGAAGGGGGCGTCGATCATCTCGATGTCGCCATGAGCGGTGAGCACACTGTGGAAGTGATGGCGTGCCCGCAGTTGTGGGTGCTCCCACACGCCATGTAGATCGTTGACGTGGGCCACCGCGATTCTCCCGGCGGCGAGACGCGCGCGCGCCTCATCGGGTGACAGAGATGCCAAGGTCGCATTGACAATGGCTTCGAGGTCATCGACATTGCGAATGCGATCGGCATTCGTCGCAAACCGAGGATCGGTACCGAGATCGGGAGACTGCAACAGGTGGACAGCCATGTCCTGCCATTCGCGATCGGACTGCACCGCGATCAGCAGAGTGCTCTCGTCGCTGAGCGTGAACGTTCCATACGGAGCGATGGCATGGTGTCGGCGACCGGTGCGTGGCGCTTGGGTTCCGCCGTAGACAGCCGCATACATCGGTGCCGAGACCCACTCGGCGAGACAGTCGAGCATGGAGATCGAGATCGCCGAACCTTCGCCCGTGCGATCCCGCTTGACCAGAGCCGCGAGGATCGAACTCAGCGCATACATGCCCGACGAGATATCGGCCACGGAGAAGCCGACCTTGCTCATCCCGTCATCGCCCGTCACCGAGAACACCCCGGCCTCGGCTTGGATCGCGAGGTCGTATGCCTTATCGGCCGTGCGCGGGCCACCGAGCCCATATCCGGAGATCTCGCAGGCGATCAGATGCGGGAAGCGAGCGTGGAGCGAGGTGACATCGAGGTGTCGACGTGCCGCTGCATCCGGCGAGAGGTTGTGCAGGAAAACGTCCGCCCCGGCGATCAACTCCTCCAGAATGCGGGCCGCCCCGGGCGCATCTATGTCGATTGCCACCGAGTGCTTCCCGCGGTTCGCCCAGACGAAGAATGCGGACGATCCCGACACGATGGAGTCATAGTGCCGGGCGAAGTCACCCTCGGCTCGCTCGACCTTGATGACCGTGGCACCGAGGTCGGCCAGTTGGCGGCTGGCGAATGGCGCGGAGATCGCCTGCTCCATCGAGACCACCACGACGCCGGCGAGGGGGGTGTCAGCGCTCACGCGCCACATCCTCCAGGAACCAGTCGACGAGGCGTGCGCAGTTCGCTTCGAGATCCTCACGTCGGACTTGGAGGTCGTGGAGAATTTCCGTCGCCGACGTCCGGGCTGGAATGTGGTCCCCACCGATCTCGGTCCAGGTGCGCACGAGCGGGATCTCTGCCTCCGGGTGGAACTGCGTGCCCACGGCACGGCCGTAGCGGAACAACTGTGGAGCGTTTCCGTTGTGAGCGAGGACGGTGACGTGGTCGGGAAGAGTGGTGCGATCCTCATGCCAACTGAACCAGGGCCCACTCGGAATCTCCGCCACGTCAGAGTCGATGTCGATCAGACCGATCTCGTCGGATCCCGCAGGGGCGCGCTCCACCGACCCACCGAGGGCCTCGGCCAGGAGCTGGCCACCGAAACAAACGCCGAGGTACGGGATATCTCGCTCCACCATGTCCGAGATCAGTGACACCTCGGGCTCGACCCAGTCGCGAACAGCAGGGTCGTACGCGTTGCAGAACGAACCGAACGAGATCACCGCGTCGAAGTCTCCGGGATCGGGGAACGCGGTGTTTGGATTCACTGGATCCTCCAGGACGATGTGCGTCTCTGTCTCGATCCTACGCTCGTACAGGAGGCGGCCGATGACACCCGGTGAGGCCTGGGGTTCATGGCTGATGAGCAGAACCCGCATGGTCAGATCACTGCTCGATACCGCGCGATCTCCCACTCCGTCACGCCCTCGCCGGCGGCGTTGTGGTCGAACTCATCCGCTTCGCGATTCTGCATGATCAGGAAGTTCTCCACGAAGGTGTCACCGAATGTCGCCCTCGTGAACGGGGTGTCGAAGTTTTCGATGGCGCCCCGCAGGCTTGTCGGGAGTCGATCCCAGGACTCATCCGCATGCGGATCGCCCATCACCTGCGGGAGGAGCGGGTACTCGCTCATCAGGCCATCCATCCCCGCGGCGAGGCATCCGGCGAGCACCAGGTACGGATTGGCGTCAGCGGCCGCCCACCGCACCTCGAGTCGGTTGGCATCGCCGGCTCCCACGATCGAGCGGACGCCCACCAACCGGTGGTCGAGTCCCCAGGTCACCTGGGTCGGCGAGAACGAGTAATCCTCCACCCGCTTGTAGCCGCTGACCGTGGGCGTCATGACCAGTTGCAGCTCCCGGTGATGTGCAAGAAGCCCGGTGAGGTACTTGCGCATCACCACGTTGCCCACCACGGTGTCCTCATCCCGCTCGGCGAAGACATTGACTCCGTCGCGGGACAGGGATTGGTGCACGTGCATGCCGTTACCGGCCTCGGTGAGGTACGGCTTCGCCATGAACGTGGTGTTGATGCCGTGACGCTTGGCGACGAGACGCACGATGTATTTGAAGAGCACCGTGGCGTCGGCCATCTCCATGATCGGTCCGTAACGGAGATTGATCTCGGTCTGACCCGGGCCGTATTCGACGTTCGACGCTTCGACTTCGATCCCTGTCTTGCGCAATGACTCACGGATATCGAGCATGAAGTACTCCATCTCCGCACCGCGTGCGATGGAGTAGCAGTTGATGTCCGAATACAACGGTTGCCAGTCCGATGTGAAGAAGTGACACTCGAGCTCCGTGGCTGCATTGACCTCGAATCCCTGGTCGGAGAAGCGAGCGATTTGTCGCTTCAGCATGGCGCGCGCATCCATCTCGATCGGGGTGTGCGAATTCGGATGGAAGGTGTCGCAGATGACGACGGCGACTCCGTCGGTCCATCCGGCGATGCGGAAGGAGTCGAGATCGGGCATCGCGTGCATGTCCGGGAAGCCATCCGTCTCGTCGACCCACGGAGTGCCGAAGATGAAGCAGGTCGGATCCCAGGTGTAGACGACGTTGGCGATCGCGTATCCGGCGCCGCGCAGGAATTGCCGGGTGGGGATTCGCTTGCCGCGCGGGATACCCCAGGTGTCGACGAAGAGGCACTCCACGGTGTGGACGTCGTTCTCCTCGCACAGGCGGGCGACGTCTGCCCAGGTGCGGGTCACATCCGGTCCTTTCCTAGAAATCTAATACTTGATAAATGTAGTCTGCGGTGAGGTCGTCGGAGGCGAAATCGTGAAGGGATCCCCATGCGCGCTGTGGTGCTGACCGAGCCGGGCAGTCCCCTGGAACTCCAGGAGGTGCCCGACCCCCGCCGGGACACGGTGGTGGAAGTACTCGCCTGCGGGATCTGCCATTCGGACCTCCATGCGGCCGCCGGGGACTATCCGACGACACTGCCGGTCATCCTCGGGCACGAGGTGGCCGCGCGTCACCCCCGGCTCGGCCCCGTCCTGGTCTACGCGTGTTGGGGCTGCCGGAAGCCGGACTGCTGGGCGTGCTCGTCCGCACAGGAGATGATCTGCCCAAACGCGACCGAGGCGGGGTTGGTTCGCGATGGCGGTTATGCCGAACTCATGGCCGTGCCCGACGAGGGGTATCTCGTTCCGCTCGGGGACCTCGATCCGTCGCATGCGGCTCCTTTGGCCTGTGGCGGTCTCACCGCCTACCGCGCCGTCAGCCACGTCCTCCCCACGCTCCGGGAGGCAGGCGCACCGCGGGCACTCGTGATCGGCGCGGGTGGATTGGGCCAGTTCGGTCTGCAGTTCCTCGCCGCCCAGTCCAACGCACACATCACGGTTGTGGATGCCTCGGATGCCAAGCGTGCGATCGCGCGCGACCTCGGGGCCCAGGAGGTCGTCGCTCCGGGAGAGGTCGAGGGAACGTTCACCGCAGTCATCGATTTCGTCGGGGCGGAGGCGACCCTGGTCACCGCACGCGATCACGTTGCTCGCCAGGGCATCGCGGTCGTGGTCGGTCTGTACGGAGGCACTATCCCCTTCGGTTTCGGTGCCGTGCCGCACGAAGCGCGCTTCATGACCTCGGTGTGGGGTACGCGTGCGCAGTTGGGCGAACTGGTCGAGCTCGCCCAACGACACCCGCTCCACTCCCCGATCGAGGTGATCTCACTCACCGACATCCAGGGTGCCCATGATCGACTCGCCAAAGGAGACGTGCAGGGTCGGTTCGTCATCGTTCCGAGCGCGGTGTCATGACCGCGGTCGACATCACCGACCCCTCCACCTATGCCCGGGGGATACCCCACGACGTGTTCCGCCGGATGCGCGATAACGAGCCCGTGGCATCCCTCACGTACGAGGGTCGTCCGTTCTGGTCGGTGACGCGCTACGAGGACCTGGTCACCGTGACGCGCGATGCGGCGACGTACTCGAGTGCCCGCGGCATGTCGAATATCTGGGATCTCACTCCGGAGCAGATGGAAGCGCGCCGCTCGCTCATCGATACCGATCCCCCCGAGCATGTGCGGCTCCGAAAGCTCGGGATGCCCGCCTTCACTGGGCGACGCGTGCGCGACTACGAGGGGACGGCACGCAGCATCACCGGCACATTGCTCGATGCCGCGCTGGCCGAGCAGGAGATCGATGTGGTGGAAGCGATTTCCGCTCCACTACCCATTCGCGTCCTCGTCGGCATCCTCGGTGTTCCCGCCGAGGACGCGGATCTCATGGTCGAGCTCACCGATCACCTGGTCTCCGGCGGCGCGGAACTACCACCCGACGCCTACGGGAACACCACTCCGCTGGAACTCCTGCCGTTCAACTCACCCGCGGCATTCGCCCTGTTCGACTACGGCAGGAAGCTCGGCGAGGAACGTCGCCAGAATCCCCACGACGACGTGGTCACCGCGCTCGTCACCGGCATGGTGGACGGCGACCAACTGACCGAAGCCGAGTACGCGAACATGTTTCAGCTCCTCGTCTTCGCCGGGAACGAGACCACCCGGACCGCGATCAGCAATGGCATTCGGGCGTTCATGGACAATCCGGAGGAGTTGGAGAAACTTCATCGGGACCCCGATCTGATCCCGAACGCCGTCGAAGAAGTCATCCGCTACGCGTCACCTGTGCTGCATATGCGACGCACTGCCACCCGCGACACAGTCCTCCACGATGTAGCAATCTCCGAGGGCGACAAAGTGGTCATCTGGTACGCCTCGGCGAACTTTGACGAACGGGTCTTCGATGAGCCACTGACCTTCGATGTCGAGCGTCCCATCAGGCCCAAGATGATTTCCTTCGGAGCCCAGGGCCCGCATCACTGTCTCGGTGCACCACTCGCCAGGCTCGAGATCCGCATCCTGCTCGAGGGGATTGTGGAGCGCGGCCTCCGCTTCGAATCCACCGGGCCGATGGTGCGGACCCCGTCGAATTTCGTCAATGGAATCACGTCACTGCCTGGTCGGCTCGTCACCCGATCCTGACGTCGCGCCGTAGGGGCACCACGAATGCCGCCTGCGCCAGGCAGAGAATGGCCAGCACCGAATAGACCAGGGGCCACGAGTCGGTGGCGGCGATCAGCGCACCGATGAACAGTGGCCCGAGTGCGGCGAGGACATAGGTCACGAACAAGACCATGGCGGTGAGCCGCGCGGAGCCAGCCGCATCGCTGCCGTATTCGCTGAGCAACGCGAGCACTAGCGCGAAGGAACCACTCAATGCGAATCCGAAGAGGATGAGGACAGGGAGTGTTGCGGTATCGGGTGCGAATCCGATCACCAGCAGCATTGCGGAGGCCAGTACGACAACGATCGCGAGCAGGAATCTGCGTCCTCGTACTCGATGGCCGATCCAGGGCAGGAGGAGACCGGCGACGATCGTGCCGATGACGTACACACCGAAGAGTCCGCCCGCTGCCGCCTGCGAGTTTCCGCGTTCGACGTAGGAGGGTGCCAACCAGGCCACGGTGCTGTAGAACACGATGGAGTTCGTCGCCGAGTAGAGGGTCAATGCCCAGGCACGGTGGTCGCGCCATGGGAGTTCCCGAATTCGCACCGGGGATGTCGCCATGGCTGCATACTGCGGCGTCGGCGTCGGCCACCAGAGGAGGACGGCGAGCACAGCGGGAATTGCCCAGACCGCCAGGGCCCACCCCCAGGATCCGAACCACAGAGCGAAGGTGGGAGTGAGCGCTCCACCCAGCGCTGCGCCGGTGAACATCACCGCGGTCCAGATTCCCGAGCCGAGACCGGTCGCCGCGGGCATCACCGAGCGCACGAGCGCAGGCACGAGGCCGGCGACGACCGCGATCCCTAGGCCGACCAGGAAGGCTGCCACGAAGAGCAGATATGGCAGGGATTCCAGTCCGCGAACAGCCATCCCCACCGCGAGGAGAACGAGTCCGAACGTCACCGCGGCGCGGGTCCCGATGCGCCGAGCGAAGCGCGGCACCTGGAGCGCGAAGACACCCATGCACAGGACCGGGATCGTCGTCAACGCGCCCAGCGTGACATCGCTCCATCCTGTCGATCCCTGGATGCTCTCGAGGACCGAGGGAACGCTCGTGAGGCCAACTCGCAGGGTGAAGGCGATCACCGCGATGACGCCCATCACGACGATGACGTTCGGGCGCACCTGCGCGTTCACGGTCATCGCTGGTGACCCTAGGGCTCATGGGTGTGGGAAACAAGAAGGGGGGCGCAGGACGCGCCCCCCTTCTCGAACAGTGCTTCAGCTGGCGAAGTTGTGCACAGCGTCGTAGTTCTCCTTGCCCTTGCGCGAGGCACCCACGATGAGGCCAATGAGGAATAATACGAAGGGCAACAGGATGAGGATCCACCCTGTCGTGTTGTGTTCCCAGGCAAGCGCGTCAGGTGTTGACGAGGTACCGGAGAACAGGTTGAAGTGCGCCATGAGCATGTATTCGCCCACGGCGAGACCGATGATGGCGATGATCGGCGCGATCTTCGTATTCCACACGCGCGTGTCCTGCTTTGTGCGCGCGAAGTACACGATCACGGCGATGCTCACCAGGATCTCGGTCAGCACGATCGCGATCACCGCAACAGCCCCGAACCAGTAGAAGATGTTCAGGATCGGATCCCAGGCGAAGATCATCGACAAGACGACGATGATCACCCCGAGGACGGTGACGAGTCCGGTCGCCATGATCGGCGCCTGGGCCTTGTTCGTCCGATCCAGGGCCTTGGGAAGGACTCCCGCACGCCCCATCGCAAAGAAGTAGCGCGCAGCACTGTTCTGGAATGCGAGCGTGGCGGCGAACAGCGAGGTCAGGATCAACCAGCTGAAGATCTCCGTCAGCCATGAGCCGACGAACTCCGTGCTCAGACCGAAGAGGATTGCCGATGGATCGGCCAGGGGCACGCCGTCGATCGCGGTGACCTCGAAAACCTTCGTCTGGATGTCGGTGGCACCGAGGCCGGACACCAACCCCCATCCGACGAGCGCGAAGAGTACGGTGACGAGCAGCACCGAGGTGTACGTGGCCCTCGGCACCGTGCGCTTTGGATCCCGTGACTCCTCGCCGTAGATCGCGGTCGCCTCGAAGCCGATAAAGGATGCGAGTGCGAACGCGAATGCGATACCGATACCTCCGGGGATCGCTTCGGTGAAGATGCTCGCCGGTGAGAAGGACGCACCGAAGTCAAGGCCGTCGGGCCCACCTCCCTGGAAGAGGATCGCTAGGGCGAGAACCACCAGTCCGAGCAACTCGATGGCCAGCAAGACGCCGAGAACCTTCGCACCCACATCGACCGATGCGGCCGAGAGCGCGAATACCGCGGCGAGGATGATGAATGCGTAGACCCACCACGGGAGGGCGAGACCGAACTTCGCCTCCATTTGGAACGTGAGCTGTCCCGCGAGGAAGCCCAGCACGCCCCACATGACCGCGATGTAGGCCACCACCGATGCGAAGGCCGAACCCACGCCCCAGGTGATGCCCAGACCACGTCCCACATATGCGAAGAACGCGCCCGTGTTCGTCACGTAGTGGGTCATGGTTGCGTAGCCAACGCTGAAGATGAGCAGCAGAAGGCCGACGCCGACGTACATGCCGGCCGCCCCGGAGCCGACACCGAGCCCCATGGCGACGGGGAAGGCGCCGGTCATGCCGGCAAGTGGCGCCGCCGCTGCGACGACGAAGAAGACGATGCCGATCAGACCGAGGGAACCTTTCCTCAGGCTGGTGGACTTGGTCTCCGGATCACCAGGCTGCAACGCCTGGTCTGACGTGGGAAGGTTTTCCCGTTGTGACATCTCTCCTCCGATGGTCGTACGGGTCCAAAGGCCCAAGGCTCCTGTATCAAATATTCGCCGTCAAGCGACTTGGCCGATTCAAGGGGCCGATTTCCCTCATCGGGGTGAGTTCTATTCCACGGCCTTGAGACGGTGGCGCTGCAGCTTCCCCGTGACGGTCTTGGGCAGGTCGGCGACGAACTCGACAAGCCGGGGGTACTTGTAGGGCGCGATGGTGGCCTTGACGTGGTCCTGGAGTTCCACGGCGAGTGCCTCGGAACCGGCGTATCCCTCCGTGCAGCGCACGAACGCCTTAACGACAGTCCCCCGATCCGCATCGGGTGCACCCACGACCGCGACCTCCGCCACGGCGGGGTGCATCAGAAGTGCGTTCTCCACCTCCGGTGCCGCGATGTTGTACCCGCTGGAGACGATCAGGTCGTCGGCGCGCGAGACGTAGGTGAAGTAGCCGTCGGCGTCCATGCTGTAGAGGTCACCGGTGATGTTCCAGCCACCCTGCACGTACGCGGTCTGGCGATCGTCGGCGAGATACCGGCAGCCCGTCGGGCCACGCACTGCGAGTCGGCCCACCGTGCCGGGAGCCATCGGCACCAGGTCCGAGTCGAGGACGGCCGCTTCATATCCGGGGACCACCCGACCGGTACTCCCCGGACGGATGTCCTCATCGGCGGCGGAGATGAAGATGTGCAGCATCTCGGTGGCACCGATGCCATCGATGAGCGGCACATCGGTGGCGTCGAACCAGGCCCGCCACGTCGACTCGGGCAGCGTCTCACCCGCGGACACGCACCGGCGCAACGACGACACATCGTGCTCCGTCAGCATCGGGAGCATCGCGCGGTACGCGGTGGGGGCGGTGAAGAGGCAGGTGATGCGCTCCCGATCGATCGCCGCGAGCAGGTGAGGCGGTGCGCCGTTCTCGAGCAGCACCGACGACGCGCCGATGCGCATCGGGAAGATCACGAGTCCACCGAGACCGAAGGTGAAGGCCAAAGGCGGACTCCCGCCGAACACGTCATCCGATGTGGGCTTGACGATGTGCGTACTGAAGGTGTCGGCGATCGCAAGGATGTCCTGGTGTTCGTGCATCGTGGACTTCGGCTTGCCGGTGGTGCCGGAGGTGAACGCGAGAAGCGCGATGTCGTCGGCAGCGGTATCGGCGACATCGACAAGGGGATGGGCCGCGTGCGCGCGTGATTCGAGGGAGTCCGCTGCGCCGGACCCGACGACGATCGTCGATCCCGCGAATCCGGCGACCTTCTCCCACTCGTCCAGGAATCGGTGGTCGACCAGGGCGACGGCGGGCGCGGAGATGTCCACGATCGGATCGAGTTCCATCGCCCGGAGCAACGGCGCGGTCGTGACCGCTACCCCGCCGAGTCGAAGGGTCGCAAGCCAGGCGATCGCCAGCCACCCATTGTTCGGTGCCCGGAGGAGCACACGCGAACCTGACACCACCCCCGCTGAGCGGAGAACATGCGCGCATCGCTGCACGTCGTCGAGTAATTGGCCGTAGGTCCACGTCCCGTCGGCAGCGATGAATGCCGTTCGGTCAGCACCATGCCTATTGATGGTGCGGTCGAGGAGTTCCACACAGGCGTTGATGCGAGGGGGTTCTTTGTCGCGCAGGAGGACTGGCCACTGCTGCCGCGGGGGAAGTCGATCGCGGGTGAAGGTATCGACGTGGCCCGTCGGCTCAGTCATACAGACGGGCCTTGCCAATGCGCTCGAGGGCGACCTCCGCACTCCACGGGAGCATCAGCGAGCCGAGCCGCGAATCGCGATACATCCGCTCGAGCGCCAGGTGCTTCAACATGGACTGGCCGCCGCAGACGCGCACCGCAATGCTCGCGACCTGGTTCGCGTGCTCCATGACGGTGTAGACGGCGGCCCACGCCTGCACCATGGTGTCGACGTCGGGATCCAAGTGCGCGTTGTCAACCGCGGTGAACAGGAGAGCACGGCTCTGTTCGAACTTGATCTGCATCTCGGCCCAGCCGAGTTGCTTGATCGGGTTGTCGCGGCGACCCGTGCCCGTGGCCGCACCCGGCAACTCACCACGCAGGTAATCGCGGGTGAAGTCGATGATCCCCTGGGTCAGCCCGAGATAGGACGGCGCCAAGGACATGAAGAGGAAGGGATACCGGTTGGCCGCCTGGTCGTACATCCCACCCGGCATGATCTCGTCGTCGAAGGGAACGAAAACTTCCTTCAGGAGGAGCGTGCGCGAGACTGTTCCACGCATTCCGAGCGGGTCCCAGTCGTCGACGATCTCGACGCCGGGTGCATCGGCACGCACCGACAGCAATCTCAGGAACTCCTCGCCCGGTACCTGACAGGTGACGTTGTAGCGGTGTGCGGCTCCCGACAGGGAGGCGAAGATCTTCCGCCCGGTGACGAGATACCCGCCGTCGGTCAACTCGGCCTTCGTTGCGACACCTGCAAGTGCCCCTGGGTTGAGCCCCTCGCTGAATGGTTGCGAGTGGATCTCGCCATCCTCGACGACTCCGCGGAACATCTCCCCGCGGCGCCGCTCGTGGGTCTCGCGCTGCTCAGGACTCATGTCCAGTAGGTCGCTGACCTCCCCCGCCCAGAGCATGGTCGCGTTGTGCATGTTGAAGGTGAGCGCTGTCGAGCCGCAGTAGCGACCAATCTCCGCCGACACGCGAACGTAGTCCGCGTAACTCGCACCGAGACCGCCGTAGTGGGCCGGCACGCAGAGTGCGAGGAATCCGGCATCGCGGAGATCGGCGAAGTTCTGGAACGGGAAGACCGCGTTGCGATCGATGTCGACCGCGCGTTCGCGGAAGGACGGGCCGAGATCGCGGATCACTGTGACGAGTTCGTCCCGGGACTTCACGGGGCCGGAGTTCCCAGGCACGCCGGTGTGCACCCGGGTGCCTTCGTGGGCTGCGACTGGTGGTGTCATGACGCGATCGTGATGGACCGCGGGACTTTTGTCAACAGCGTTGACAATAGTGCGTGTGGTGCCTACCGTTCCCACGTGATCGACGTCGATGCCTCGCCCGTGGCATGGCGGGAGGCGGGCCAGGGTCCGGTCGCGGTGTTCCTGCACGGGCTCGGGGGTGGACGCACCGCGTGGCGTCCGCAATTGGAGGTTATGTCCGAGCTGCGGCGATGTGTCGCATGGGATGCACCCGGGTACGGGGAATCGACTCCGGTGCTCGACACCACCTTCGATGCCTACGCCCGCGCCGCCCTCTCCCTCATCGACACCGTCTCGCCTGGCGAACCCGTCGATCTGGTCGGCATGTCCTTCGGCGGGATGATCGCCCAGTACGTAACGGCTCTGGCCCCCGATCGCATCCGCAGCCTGACCCTGCTGTGCACCAGCCCCAAGTTCGGGCTCGATGGAACGGATCCGGATGAATGGCGCGCCGCACGGCTCGCCGGCCTCGAGCAGATGGGCAGCCCGGCGGCCGCCGCCCCTCTGATCCTCCCCTCGCTCGTGGGCCCCAATGGCGCGCACGTCCTCCCCGAAGCGATCGAGGCGATGGGCCGCGTTCCGCTCGCAGGCCTCCTGGATTCGCTGTCCACCATCGCCAGCCATGACAGCCGGGGGCTCCTCCCCTCGATCACCACCCCCACGCTCGTCCTGGTCGGGGAACTCGACGACGAGACGCCAGTGTCCTACGCGCAGGCGATCGCCGACCTGCTGCCGAATGGTCGTCTGGAGGTCGTCCCGGGGGTCGGTCATGTGCTGAACCTGGAGGCCGAGGATGCTGTGAACACTGCGGTCGCGCGTCACTGGCGGGAGGTCATGCCGTGAGGACTGGGAACACCGAGTGGCGGTGGGTGCAGCGCTTCGCGCAGCAATTCGCGCTCAACGGCCTCAAGGCCGGCGACGAGTGCGTGATCCTCTCGGAAAGCGATAGTCGGCCCGAACTGGTGGCCACATCGATCCTCGCCGCGGAGTTCCTCGGAGCCCGGCCTTTCGAGGTGGTGATGCGAACACCCGCCAACGGTGGGCCGGTCGCGTTGCGTTCGACGGGAACGTCGCTGGCGCTCAAGGGTCACGCCGGAGCGGTTGCAGCCGTGTCCTCGGTGCCACTCGTCATCGACGTGACCGTGGAAGGACTCCTGCACTCCCGGGAATTGCGGGACATCCTCGGCGCAGGAACGTCGGTGTTCATGATCAGCAACGAGCATCCGGAGATCTTCGAGCGCCTCCCCCACGACGAGGACATGGCACGACGCGTGGCGAAATCGCATGACGTACTGCGTTCGTCCACAGTCATGCGTGCCACCAGCGATATCGGAACGGACATCCACGTCGAACTCGCCGACGCTTTCACCGCGGGATCCACGGGCGTGATCCAGGGACCGGGGGAGATCGCGCACTGGCCGGGGGGCTTGGTGCTCGCCTTCCCGGCGCGCCATCGCGTGAATGGGCAGATCGTCCTCGCTCCCGGCGACATCAACATCACCTTCAAGCATTACGTGCAGGATCCGATCACGTTGACGATCGAGGACGACTTCGTGGTGGCGATCGAGGGCAACGGCTACCAGGCTGAGATGCTCAAGTCGTATATGTCCGCGTTCGATGCCGATGCATACGCCACCTCGCACATCGGATGGGGAATGAATCCCGCGGCCCGCTGGGACTACCTCGAGCTCTACGACCGGTCGCAGTTCAACGGCACCGAGGCACGCGCCTTCGAGGGGAACTTCATGTACAGCACCGGCGCCAACGAGAACGCCGAGCGTTTCAGCGTATGTCATTTCGACATTCCCATGCGCGAGTGCAGCGTCTTCCTGGATGACCACCAGGTCGTGGACCGGGGGCGCCTGGTGGGCGTGGCCGCGGGCGAGGAGATGTAGTCGTGTCCTCCCAGATCGACATCCTCTTCCCGGATCTGCTCGGACTCGCACACGGCAAGACCGTTCCGGCCGCCCGTCGTGATCACCCCACCCACTACGCCATCACGGTCATGGTGCAGGGCCTCGACCTGGAGTTCCTCGAGACACCGAACTACTCGACCAGCTCCGGCTTCCCCGACATGGAGGCCAGATTCGAGGACGGAACCCTGCGACCGTGGGGTGACCGTCAGGTGGGCATGGCACTCCTGCACTTCGCCGACGGTCGCCCGCTCCCCCTGGACTCACGTCGTGCGCTGCGGTCGGTGATGGACCGGTGGAGTGAGCACGGGCTCACGCCGGTGAGCGGATATGAAATGGAGTTCTTCCTCCTCGCCGGTCGCACTCCGTTGACCAAACTCCCCGTCCCCGACCATCGGGTCTACGGGATTGGTCCGGGTGCCGATCCCACCGGAACCCTCGAGTTGATCGCCGAGACCGCCGAGGCCGCGGACCTCAAAGTGGAGGGGGTCAACAGCGAGTTCACCCCGAGCCAAGTCGAAGTCTCGCTGCACTACCAGGATGCGATGAGCGCGGCCGATGCCGCTTTTCTCTTCCGCATCCTCGCTCGCGAAGTCGCGCGCCGAAACGGAATCGACATCACGTTCATGGCCCGGCCCTTCGGCGACGCCGTGGGCAGCGGCATGCACGTCAACATGAGCCTGAACGATGCATCCGGACGCAATGCGCTCATCGACGAGTCGGATACGAATGGCCTCTCCGACGTAGCGAAGTCCTTCGTCGCCGGGCTCCTCGATCACCATAAGGCACTGGCGGCATTCGCGGGACCCACGGTGAACTCGTACAAGCGACTGGTCCCCGGCATGTTGAGTGGTTACTGGGCCAACTGGGGCCTGGACAACCGCATCTCCACCGTGCGCATACCGGGACAGCGCGGCGCCACCACGCGCATCGAACACCGGATGGCGGATGGTGCGGCCTCACCCCATCTGCTTACTGCGGCGCTCTTCGCCGCCGGCCTCTCCGGTGTGGAGCGGAACCTGACCCTTCCCGAGCCGCAGGTCGGTGACGCAGACTCGGCACCGAACACCGACCGACACACACCGCACTCGCTCTCCGAAGCACTCGATGCACTCGAAGCGGATTCGGTCCTGTGCTCGTATTTCCATCCGGACCTCATCGAGGTCTACCTGGAACTCAAGCGGCGCGAGTGCGGGCGTTGGGTCGCCGCAGTCACCGACTGGGAGCAGAACGAGTACTCGCGCGTCTACTGACGCCCGGTCAGACCAGCGATCAGGGCATCGAGTCCCGCAGCGAACACGACATCGCTCGAGGGGTAGAGCTTCTGCGCCATCCGCACCGACGTGGGGTACTGCTCGACGGGGAGTCCCGCGTAATCCGCACGCCAGGTGCGGTACGTGCCACGCCTGTCCGCCCCCGGTGCAGCCAGGGGGCCGTCCAGGGTTGCGGAGCCGATCGTGTACTCGATGAGCACGTGATACGCCATGACGGTCTCCTCCTCGCTGAGACCGCACCGACTCAGCGCGTCGAGCATCACCTCGGTGATCCGTAATTCGTTTCCGCGCCGCGTTGGTCCGAAGGCCGTGAGCGTCAGCGCCACTTGACTGCGCAGCATCGTCTTACGCAGGCGCGTGCACATGCGCCGGATGTCATCACGCGCATCCGCGGAGGTGGTAAAACCACGCGTCACCGGAGCCAGGGCACGGTCCCCCACTTCGCGGAGGAGGTCGTCCTTGTCGTGGAAGTGTCGGTAGATCGCTGTCGCGTCGACCCCGAGCCGGTCACCGAGTGCCCGGAGGCTGAAGGTGGCGGCATCGGTGTCGGCGAGGAGGTCGAGCGCGGCCTGACAGATGGTGTCCCGACTCAGCCGGGCCGGACGTCCCCGAGCTGCGCGCGCCACACGCGAAGGCTAGCGAGTGGACGCCTCTGCAAAAACCGTTCGGGACCGAACAGTTCTCGGTAGGCTCCCGCCATGGCTGGATTCCTCCCCCCGTTCACCCCCGACGGTCGCACCGCCCTCGTGCCCCCGATGCCGTGGTACTACTCGGGAACCCTGCTGACCGTCGAGTACCGCACGGATCCGGCTAACGTGCGCGCGATCCTTCCCGACGAACTCGACCTCGCACCCGAGGATCCGGGGGCGGTTGCGTTCATCTGGGCGGATTGGCAATCCTGCAGCGCCGATCGCGAGGAGCTCCTCGACCCGTCGCGTGCGCAGTACCTCGAGGCCTTCGTCGTCGTGCGTGCCGCGTACCAGGGCGTCACCTACAGCCGGTGTGTTCTCATCTGGGTCACAACGGACTTCGCCATCGGTCGCGGCTGGTTCCAGGGGTATCCGAAGAAGTTGGGCAGCATCTACGTGACCCGCGCGTTCCACCACGGAAAGGCCGCTCCGCGCGTTGCGGCGGGAGGAACCTTTGGCGCATCCCTCGCTGCCTACGACCATCGGCTCGCATCGGCCAAGGTCACCCTGCGCGAGAAGTGCGACAAGAATGGTTTCGTCAATGGGCACCCCATGGTCCATCACCGCTGTATGCCCTCGATCGCAGGTGAGGGGATGTCTCTGTCGCAGATCGTGACGATGTCCGGTGTCGATGCAGATCTCGGCGATCCGTGGCGCGGTGACGCCGAACTCGAACTGCACGACTCCCCCTGGGACCAGCCCGCAAGCCTGCTCCCGGTCGAGGAGATCATCGGCGGTTACTACCGCGAGGTTGGAGTGACCTTCGCAGGGGGAAAGCTCCTGACGGATAACTCCGCTTCGGTCTGAGCCACCACCCATGGCCCCGCCACGCATGGTCAGTGTTCTCACCGAGAACCACACCATGCTCGATCCGCGTGATCTGCGCGGGATCGTGCGCATGGCCCAGGAGGCCGAGGACGCGGGCTTCGACATGGTCATGGTGAGTGATCACGTGCTCCTGGGACCCAGTGCCGGCAGCGAAGGCCGCATGGCGAATCCGCGCGACTACGCGATGCCCGGCAACCAGGATCCGGCCACGCCCTGGCCGTCCAACATCGTCCTCTTGAGTGCGATCGCCGCGGCAACCACACGCATCCGCATCGGTGCCATCGCGCTGATCGCACCGCTGCGTCACCCACTCGTTCTCGCGCATGATCTTGCGGCACTCGACCTGATGTCCGAGGGACGGCTCGTCATCCAACCCACAGTCAGTTGGCACCGCGATGAATACGCGGCACTCGGCATTGACTTCACGTCACGTGGTCGGATCCTCGATGAGGAATTGGATATCTGGTCGAAGGTCTGGTCCACGTCACCCGTGACACATCACGGTGAATTCTTCAGCTTCGACGACGTCTACCTCGAACCCAAGCCGACGCGACCGGCGGGACCGGCGATGTGGTTCGGTGGGGAGCGGGTCCACCCGAAGATCATCGAGCGGCTCGCCCGTTACGGCTCCGGCTTCCATCCGGTGGGCCGGGTGCACGAGGACGATGTGGCGCTCCTCAAGTCCAGCCTCGCTCAACTTGGACGGAGTTGGGAGGAGTTCGAACTCGTTGGTGGCACTCGTGTCAGGTTCCCAGACGACGATTCGGTGGCACCACTTCCCGAGGCTCTTGAAGAGATCCCACGTCAAATGGCTCTGGGATTCACCACGTTCTGCATCAAGCCGAGCATCTTCATCGACGATCCGAGCGACCATGGGCGGTTCTGCCGCGACGTGATCGCACGGGTCGATGCTCAGTGATCACACGGGAGCGAGTACCCGAATCCCGTACGCCGTGCAGGCTTCTGTCAGGCGCTTGTCGTAGGTCACTACGGATTCGAGATGCGCACCAAAACTCAAGGCGACCGACAGATGCAGGGCATCCAAAGTCCGGAGGGAGTGAGGGTCGATCTCGCCCGCCCAACGCCAGATTTCCGCGTTCATGGTCCGCATGCGAAAGGAGGCCAGCGCCGCTCGGGTCTCCACAACGATCTGAGGACCCAGTCTCCGCGCAGTTCTCAAGCACTCAGCAACGACGAGCTCCGATAAGGCGATGTCCGGGGAACCACTCTCCACCCATGTGATCAACGCATCGGAATGATCTTCGCGAAGCACAAGCTTCATGAAAGCCGAGGAGTCCATGTAGTGGATCACCTTTCGCGGTCCGCCTCTCGCATCTCCGCCAAGATCTCACTCGCGGTCGGACCTCCCGAGAGGGCGATCGGAGGAGGCAGGTCACTGATCGAGCGCGTTGCCGGAGTGAGGAGGCCCTCATCGATCAACTCCTGCAATCCCCGTGGGCGCGGCTGCAACGGAACGATCCGCGCCACCGGCCGGCCACGATCCGTGATCACGACCTCCTCGCCGGCCACCACCCGGGCCACCACCGCGGACGCGTTCTGCTGCAGGGCCCGCAGGCCTACCGTATCGCTCATGTGCGTCAATGTAGTACATCCTCCATCGACGCCTGAGTCGCGGTTTCGGCCTAGTAGTCCTCGATGTACTCGTCGATCTCCCACTGGGTGACATCGCGGGTTACCGAATCCTCGACCTCGGCCGCGTATCGCTCGAGCTCGTCCTTCTTCAAGGTGACGAAGGTGCTGACGAAGGTGGCGCCGAGCACATCGGCCAGATGCGTGTCCGCGGCGAGAGCGTCGAGTGCCTCCTGCAGCGACATCGGCAACACCGGGGCCGACTCATCTTCGTACGTCCATCCGGCTTGGGCCGGTGGAGGCGTCAGATCGCGTTCGATGCCATCGAGGGCCGCGGCGAGAACGGCGGCTGCAATGACGTAGGGATTCGCGGCACCATCGCCGATGCGCAACTCCAGCCGTGTCCCCTGCCCGCGTTCCGGTGGGATGCGGATCATCGCGCTGCGGTTGTCGTAACCCCAGTTGGCGCGGTACGGGGCGAGGGTGTCCGGTCCGAGACGCTTGAACGCGTTGATCGTCGGATTCGTCAGCGCGGAGAGGGCTGCCGAATGCTCGATGATTCCAGCGATCATCGCCAGCGCTGTATCGCTCAGCTCACCATCACCCGAGTGCATCCGATTGACATCGTCGTCGTCGGTGACCGAGAAGTGCAGATGGAATCCACTGCCCCCTTCGTCGTTCCACGGCTTGCCCATGAAGGTGGCAAGAAGTCCCTGCGCAGCCGCGATGTCCTTGACGCCCGTCTTGAAGAGGAAGGTGCGATCGGCGGCATCCAGCGCATCGGAATGCCAGAGATTGATCTCGTACTGCGAGGGGGAGAACTCGTGATTACCGGCGAATGCGCCGATCTCGAGACGGTCGATCATGCGCAACATCTCGAGGAAGACTCCGTCGGGATCGACCATGGCTCCCGTCGTATAGACGCGACCGGTCTTGTTCAGTACTCGCGTCCAGGATCCCTCGGGTCGGTGCGCGATGTAGAACTCGAGTTCAGGCCCCGTGACAGGTACGAGGCCCAGGGTCTCGTAGCGATCGAGGACCCGAGCGAGCACCGACCTGGGCGCGATGGGACTCGGATCGCCATTGGGTTCGAACGCGTCGGCAATGACGTAGGCCAGTCCCGGTTCCCACGGGACGGTGCGGATGGTGGTCGCGTCCAGACGCGAGACGAGATCGGGCAGACCATCCGAAATGCTGCCGTGCCCGTCGAGTACGCCGCCACGGGTGTTCGTGACCCAGACGCCTTGGCAGAAGGCCGGTCCGTGCGCCGCTGCACGCTCGAGCTGGGAGACGAGGAGGTCCTTGGATCGGGTGATGCCCAGGACATCCGGGTAGATCAGCCGGAGGACATCGATCCCCCGATCCTGGAGTTCCTGCCGGAGTTCGGCTAGGTCCACCGTCATGACGTCTCCTCCAATATCGTTCGGGTACCAACGATCGATCCTAGAACCCGGACCCCCTAGCGTGGTCCCCTTCCGGGATTTCGACAAGGGAGGTGGATGATGAAGGCCCTCTTCCTCCAACACGACCATCTCAGTCCGCCCGGACTGATCGGAGACGCATTCGCCGCCCGCGGCTACGACATCGTGGAGTCGCTGGTTGTCCCCGGTGAGCGCTACACATCCCCGAGCGTCAATTTCCAGTTCCCCGATCCCGCTGAGTACGACGTCCTCGTCCCGATGGGATCACCGTGGGGTGCTTGGGACGACGCCACGATCGGCACCTGGCTCCAACCCGAACTCGAGTGGCTGCGGAGTGCCGACCGACTCGGGGTACCGGTGTTCGGCATCTGCTTCGGCGGCCAGATCCTGGCCCGCGCGCACGGTGGCACGGTCGCGCCGGCGCCGCGCGGCGCGAATGAGATCGGGTGGGCGGTGATCATGGCCGACGAACCCGAGATCGTCGGGCCGGGCCCGTGGTTCCAATTCCACTACGACCGCTGGACCCTTCCCCCGGGTGCGCGCGAGATTGCGCGCAACACCCGTGCTTCACAAGCTTTCGTCCTCCGGCGCAACCTCGCGCTTCAATTCCATCCCGAAGTCACCGGTGACACCCTGCGCGAGTGGGGAACCTCTCCCGACGACGCCCTGAAGCACATCGCCGAGGACGGACAGGATCCCCAGGTGATGCTCGCGATGACCTACGCGGAGGAACCGGCTGCCCGCGCACGCGCCCAGGCGTTGGTGGACGGGTTCCTGACGAAGGTTGCCTCTACCTGACATTCACCGGGAATCGCTTGATTCCATGCACGAAGTTCGACCGCAGATAGTCAATGTCGCCATCGGACACGAGCTCGACGTCACGGGACAACAGGTCCTCGTACATGATCTGGATCTCGAGACGAGCGAGGGAATTGCCCAGACACATGTGCGGCCCACCGCGACCGAAGGCCATGTGCTCATTGGGACGGCGCTGCACATCGAAGCGGTAGGGATCCTTGAATACCTCCGGGTCTCGATTCCCCGACGCGAACCACACCACGACCTTGTCCCCCGCCTTGATATCGCGCCCACCGAGAGTGACATCGCGCGTGGCGGTGCGGCGGAAGTGATACACCGGGCTGGCCATGCGCAGGAATTCCTCAACGGCCCACTGAATCTTCGACGGATCCTCGCGCAGGATCGCCGTCTGTTCCGGATTACGCATCAGGTGGTTCATCGTGTGCGAGATGGTGTGCCGAGTGGTCTCGTTTCCTGCAACCACGAGAAGTAGGAAATAGTTTCGGAAATCACGGTCATCCAACGGTGCGCCGTCGATCGGCGTCTGATTCACCAACTGCGAGATCAGGTCGGAGCCCTTTCCTCCACGACGCTTATTGGCGAGATCGAAGCCGTACTCGAACACCTCAAGCGCAGCCGGCGAGCGGAAGGGAAGATCGCGGTACTTCTCACTCTCGGGATCGGTGGCCAGCACATCTGCGCTTTCCGGATCAGTGTTGCCGACCATCCGGTTGCCCCAGGCGATCAACTTGTCTGCGTCGTCTTCCGGGACATCGAAGAGTCGCGCGAGCACGCGGATCGGGAAGTCGGCGGCCACGTCGTCGACGTAGTCGAAGGATCCCTTCGCCAGTGCCGTGTCCAACGTGTTCGCCGTGATGGCACGCAGGAATGACTCGTAGACGGCAAGCGACCGCGGGGTGAACTGGGGCTGCAACAACTTCCGGAGCGCACGGTGCCGCACCCCATCGGTTTCGAGCATCGACTTGCGGATCTCGATCTGACTCGCATCGAGTTCCTCGAGGTTCACGGCACCGATCTCGCTGGAGAATGTCTCCGTATCCCGGAGCACCTCGACGATGTCGTGGTAGCGCGTCACCGCCCAGAACCCGTGATTGGGTGACTCCTCCTCGTTCCAGGAAACCGGGTCGTGGGTCCGGAGCTCGTCGAAGACACCCCAGGGAGCACCGTCCGCGAACAGATCGAGATTCGCAAGGGTGATCGCCGTCGTCGTCCCCATGAGCTCTCCTCCGAGAAGTCGTTCGGGTCCAAATCATTATGCATCCGAACGTTCGAGGCAAGCACTTCCCGGAACTGGGCTACGGTGAGGGCGCCCAACGTCGGGGGGAGGTGACATGGCCGGCCAGCACACGCTCAGCGAGACGGAGTCGGCCGTTGCCGCGCGCCTCGGCGGGATGGACCTCGATTTCGACGCCATGGCCGTCGCCTCCAACCTCTTCCGCGCCGCGAATGCGGTGCGTAACCACTTGGAGCGCACGGTGCTCGCCAAGTCCGAGCTCACGTGGACGGCGTTCGTCGTCCTCTGGGTCACCTGGATCTGGGAGCCGATCGAGACCCGGGAGATCGCCGCCGAGGCCGGGTTCTCCAAAGCGACCCTGAGCGGAGTACTCAGCACCCTCGAGGGGCGCGGCCTGGTGACCCGGAGCCGGGATAAGCAGGACGGCCGGCTGGTCCTGGTGGAGCTCACCCCGTCCGGGCGACGGCTCATGAAGCGACTGTTCCCGGAGTTCAACACCGAGGAACGCCACGTGTCCCGGCACCTGGACCGTTCACGCAAGCAGGAGGCGGCCTCCGTGCTGCGCGACCTGATCCGCGCCGTGGAGCAGGACGAGGACGTCCGCCCCGGGCGCCGTCGGGCCTAGTTGCCAACCGGGTGACGGGAGCCCGATAATCCGTTAGGGTCCAAACGGTTTCCATCGAGGCATGAGGACGGGCATGAGCACCATCGCGATCGCCGGGGTCGAGGTCGACACCCGCCACTGGATCGGTGGACGACGTGTCGGCTCCGCGGAGACCTTCACGGACGTCTCCCCGGTGGACGGTGCGATCCTCGGCGAGATCAGCCGCGGGGGATCAACCGAGGCCGATGCAGCAGTTGCTGCGGCCACAGCCGCCTTCCCCGCCTGGGCACGTCTCACCCCACGGGAACGGGGGGCGATCCTGCACGCGGTCGCCGACAACGTCGAGGCGCACATCGAGCAACTCGCGAATATCGAGACACTCGACAACGGCTCCCTGCTGCGTTCACACCTCCGCGGAGTCATGCCGCGCGTGGTCATGAACATTCGCTTCTTCGCCGACTACGTGATCAACGATCTCCACCATCCGGTCTGGGAGACACGCGGACACGAGAACCACGTGTCCTGGGATCCCTCGGGACCCACGGTGATCATCACGCCGTGGAACGCGCCACTGATGCTCGCCACCTGGCGCATCGGTCCGGCCTTGGCCTCGGGTGACACCGTCATCCTCAAGCCACCGGAGTGGGCACCGCTCACAGCGTCGTACTTCGCCGACCTCGCGCACGAGGCCGGGCTTCCTGCGGGAGTCTTCAACGTCGTCCAGGGATACGGCCCCGAGGCGGGTGCGCCGCTCACCCTCAATCCCGACGTCGCGCGTATCTGCTTCACCGGGTCCGTGCCGACGGCCAAGGTGATCGCGCGCAACGCTGCGGAGAACCTGATCCCCTGCTCCTTCGAGCTGGGCGGCAAGAGCCCGACGGTGATCCTCGACGACGCCGACCTCGATCTCGCGGTCGACCTCGCCATCGAGCAGTACGACAACGCCGGACAGGTGTGTCTGGCGGGAACGCGCCTCCTCGTGCAGGCCGGTATCGCCGAGGAATTCGCGAAGCGGTTCGCCGAGCGCGCGGCGCAGATCCGCCAGGGTGATCCCCGCGACGAGTCCACCCAGATCGGGCCGAACATCCACCTGAAGCACATCGAGCGCATCCAGGGGTTCGTCGACCGAGCGAGAGCGGCCGGTGCCACGGTCGCCTACGGCGGAGAGGTCAACACCGCGATCGGGAGCCACTACTTCACGCCCACGTTGATCGTCGATGCACCTGCCGGAAGCGAGATTCTCACGCAGGAGGTCTTCGGACCGGTGCTCACCATGCAGACCTTCGACACGGACGAAGAAGGCCTCGCGCAGGCCAACGGCACCGAGTTCGGACTTGCTGCCTGCGTGGTGAGTGGGAACCGCGAACGTGCCGAGCGTTTCTGCGCGCACCTGGTCGCCGGAACCATCTGGGTCAACTGCTTTTTCGTCCGCGATCTCGCCGCACCCTTCGGCGGATCGAAGAAGTCCGGTATCGGCCGCGAGGGCGGACTGTGGTCCTTCGACTTCTATGCGGATGTCAAGAACACCGTGTATTCACCGAACGGCTGGAAGGAGTAGTCATGGGTGAGGTTGTTGGGGCCGCGCTGCTCGCACACGTTCCCACCATCATGTTGCCGGAGGAGGTCCGCCGGGAACTGAACGAAGGCAAGGAGATCTCGCTGGTCCCCGGATTGCGCTCTCTGCGAGCGGACAAGTTCGACACCCTCGACTACGACACCGTCATCGTCCTGGACTCTCACTGGGCCACCACCGTCGAGTTTGTGGTGACCGCACAGGATCGCCGGGCCGGATTGTTCACCTCCGAGGAACTCCCCCGCGGGATGTGCCGCATCCCCTACGACTTCCCCGGTGATCCGGAGTTGGCCCACGCGATCGCCGCCGCGGGACCAGGAGCGGGAACCTGGTTGACCGCGATTGATGATCCCTACCTTCCTATCTTCTACGCCACGATCAACCTCTGGGACTTCCTCGGCCGTGGATTGCCGGACAAGCGCTGGATGTCGGTGAGCGTCTGCCAGACCGGTGACACCGAGGATTTCCTCCGCGCCGGCCGCGCGATCAAGGATGCGATCGAACGCTCCGATCGCAAGGTACTGCTCATCGCCTCGGGCGCGATGTCCCACACGTTCTGGCCCTTGCGCGAGATCCGCGACCACGAGGCCAGCGATCCGGCGCACATCTTCACTCCGGAGGCCTACGCCGCCGACCTCGAGCGACTCGAGTGGTTCGCGCAGGGTGACCACCGTCGCGTCATCGAGACGATGCCGGAGTTTTTGAAGTACAAGCCCGAGGCGCGCTTCGCCCACTACCTGATGATGATCGGTGCCCTCGGTGAGGATGACGTGGTCGCCCCGGGTGAGCTCTACAGTGAATACGAGAACTCGGTGGGTACGGGTCAGGTGCACATCTGGTTCGAGCGTCCCGCGACGGGATGGACCGGCACAAAGGCGGCTGCATGACCGAGTACCGCAGGATCCTGCTCGACGGATATCCCTGCCAGGTGGTGCGTGAGGGTGATTCCCTCGTCGCGGGTGACGGTCGTGTCGTCGCCATTGCCGATGCCATCCACCTTCCACCGGTCGAGCCGACCAAGATCATCTGCGTGCACTTGAACTACGATTCCCGCACAAAGGAGTTCATGACGAAACTCCCTCCGGCACCCACCTATTTCCACAAGCCGATCACGGCCTTGAACTCCCACGAAGGAGACGTCGTCCGGCCCCGGGGCTGCAAGTGGCTCAACTACGAGGGCGAGATCGTGATCGTGATCGGGAAGGTATGCCGCAACATCTCCCCCGCCGAAGCCCCGGACTACATCGCCGGATTCACCGTCGGCAACGACTACGGACTGCACGACTTCCGCGACACCGATGCGGGCTCGATGCTGCGAGTGAAGGGATCCGACACCCTGGCCCCGATCGGGCCCGGACTCGTTACGGACTGGGACCCGCGGGGCAAGCGCATCCGAACCCTCGTTAACGGAGTGGTGAAGCAGGATGACACCACCGACGGCATGGAATGGGACATGAACTACCTGGTCGCGGACATCGCCCGCACCATCACCCTCGTACCGGGCGATCTGATTTTCTCCGGCACCCCGGCGAACTCCCGCACGGTCTATCCCGGCGACATCGTCGAGGTAGAGGTCGAGGGACTCGGCACCCTGCGCAATGTGATCGTCGAGGGTCCGAACCCCATCCGCACCGACGTGGGCGCACAACCCTCGGAGAGCGAGGAGGTCATCTCGACCGCGCAGGGTGGTGACTGGGAGTTCCGGGGGATTCGCACACCCTCGAAGGATCTTTACCCATCCTTAGTCGAGGAGAAGTAGTTCCCTAACCATGCGCTTGCCAGACTCGGGTACGGACAGAGGAGAGAGATGGTCACGATCAACGTCGACATGGACAAGTGCCAGCACTACGGCCAATGCTGCTTCGAGGCGGAGGATGTCTTCCACCTCGATGACGACGGCAAGTTGAAGTACACCAAGGAGGTTGGCGACGACCGTCTCGCCGATGTGGAGTCGGCGGCCGACGTCTGCCCGATGCAGGCGATCAGCTTCGAACTGTCATGACCAGCGGGCAGGTCGTCGTCGTCGGGGCGGGTCTCGGCGGCCTGCGGGCGGCGGAGTCCCTGCGCGGGGCCGGGTACGATGGACACATCGTCATCGTCGGTGACGAGCCGCATCGCCCCTATAACCGTCCGCCGCTCTCCAAGGAAGCACTCGCCGGCGGGGTGTCGGTCGAGCAACTCGAGTTCCGGCGCAAGGCGAGTATCGACGACGTCGAGTGGCGACTGGGGTCCCCTGTGGTGTCCAGCGATCTCACCGCGCAGACGGTCACGCTCGCCGATGGCTCGGTGCTCCCGTTCGACGGGCTCGTCGTGGCGAGCGGCATCCGACCACGCGCCCTGCCCATTCCCGGACCCGAGAAGGGTCGCTACTTCCTGCGCACCGCCCAGGACGCCGCGGGCGTCCGCGAGTACCTCGTCCCCGGCGCGCGCGTGGTGATCATGGGTGCCGGCTTCATCGGATGCGAGGTCGCGGCCACCGCCGTGGGTCTCGGTGCCACCGTGCACGTGGTCGCACTCGACGAGGAGCCGATGATCCGACCACTCGGCCGCGAACTCGGTGCCGGCATGCGCAGACGTCACGAGGCGAAGGGCGTCACGTTCCACCTTGGCCACACCATCAGCGAATTCCTCGGCGAAGACCATGTGGTCGGTGCGCGCCTCGATGATGGCACGGTGCTCAACGCCGACGTCGTGATCGAAGCGGTCGGCTCGGTCGCGAACACCGAGTGGCTCGAGGGCAACGGCCTCGACCTCTCGGATGGCCTCCTCGTCGATGACGGGATGCGCGTGATCGATGCGCCGTGCCCGATGGTCGCCGTCGGTGACCTCGCCCGCCACCCCAACGCACTCTTCCCCGGACCGGCCCGCCGCATCGAGCACTGGAACATGCCGACGGAGACCGGCAAGCGCGCAGGCGCAACCCTGGGCGCGATCCTGAGCGGACAGGAACCCGCCACCGCACCCTTCACCGCGATGCCGTCGTTCTGGTCCGACCAGTACAAGCACAAGGTGCAGTCGTTCGGCATGCCCGGGATCGCCAACCGGATCACGCTCGTCGACGGTGATGTCGACGGCCCGTGCATCGTCGAGTACCTCGACGACACCGGGCTCGTCGGCGTGGTCGGTATCGATCGCACCAGTGAACTCGCGCCATACCGAGCACGGCTGTTGGAGCGTGCTCGCGGCTAAGTGCACGCATCCCCCGTGCGAACCTCGACGGATATCCTGCGCCGATGGTCGATGCCGGTGTGAACTTCCCCCGGGGAGGGGACGGTAAGCGCAGCACGTCGGCCACGGGGCGGACGATCTTCGCCGACTCGATCCGCGGGGTCGATCCCGCGCTCGCCGCGCGCATCGAGCACACGAAGGATTGGCGCCGCGGCTATCTCCAGCCCCTTCGCGACATCACCGTGGCCGCCACCCGCACTACGCAGGCGGCCATCGCCATCTCCCGAGCCGGACTGGACTCCGCCCACCGGCGCTTCACCTTCACGCAGGATGGCGAGGAACTCTCCCTCGGTGACCTCCCCTCCCGCTCCGACTTCGCCTCGGTGACGGTCTCGGGCCGCAGTGCCCGGGAGATGGATCTGTCCGTTCCCTACCGCGGGCGACGGCTCTTCGGTCCCGACCTCCGACGCCAGGTCGATGCGTGGGTGGCAGAGGGTGTTGCCGAACCATCCTTCGGTGCCGCGATCCACCTGGTCCTGGACAACCCCGACTGGCTGGACCTGCACGACGTGGACATCGCACTCCTCGGCGCCGGTGCCGAGATGGCGCCAACCCGATCGCTGCTACGCTGGGGTGCTCGCGTACACGCGATCGATCTCGCTCGACCCGCTGTCTGGGAACGACTGATCGCGATCACGCGCAGCACTTCCGGAAGTCTGCGCATCCCGATCCCGACGACGGCCGGTGCAGCCCCCTTCGTGGTCGGCGGCTTGATCCATCCCGACGACGACCAGGTCATCGCGGGTGTCGCGGGTGCGGACCTGCTCACCGCGATGCCCGCGATCGGTGCGTGGCTGGCGGAGATCGACCAACCGTTCGCGCTCGGCAGCTACGCCTACGCCGACGGTGCCGTGCACGCTCGTCTCTCGATGGCAGTCGACGCGGTCATAGTCGAACTCCAGAAGAGTCGTGACGACATCACCCTGGCGTTCCTGGCAACTCCGACGGATGTGTTCATGGTCCCCGAGGAATGCGTGACGGAGTCGCGTCGCCGCTGGGACTCCCGTGGAGTCTCCGGCCTTCTGCAGGCACCCCTGCGGCTCTTCGGTCAGTTCGAGCCGAACTACCCCGAGACGTACACCACGGGTTCGGGTCGAGTCGTGGGGATGAACGACTCCCTCATCCCCCAGCAGGGTCCGAACTACATCCTCGCCAAGCGCATCCAGCGCTGGCGCGCGCTCGTCGCCCGCGCCGAGGGGACTCCCGTGTCCCTGAACCTCGCACCCGCCACCCGCACGCAGTCGGTGATCAAGAACCGCGCGCTTGCCGCCGCGTACGCGGGCGCCGATCGCTTCGGTGTCGAGGTGTTCGAGCCCGCGACATCGACAGCACTCATGGCTGCGCTCCTCGTGCACGATCTGCGCAATCCGGCGTCGTCGGCGAATCCCGCCACGCCACTCGACAACCCGATGGACCTCTATATCCAGGGCGCGAACCACGGTGGACTCTGGCGAGCGGCATACGCGCCCCGCTCGGTGCTCGGCATCGCGGCGCTGCTCGGGATGTTCGAGCCGCGCGCCTAATACGCGCGCCCAACATGAAGAAGACCCGTGCGGCTGGGGGGCCGACGCACGGGTCTCCTGGGCCCGAGGGCCCACTGCTCGGGGGGTGAGCAGTGACACCATCCTCCACCCACACTCGCGATATGTCCGTGAATTGACAGTCAAGGGACAGGCAATGTCCCCCGTTCAGCGGGGACACATCAGCACATTCCGCACATCCCCGATCGCCTAGATCGGTGATACCGATCCGATCGTTGCCATAATCTGCACCTCCCCGCCGCCGATCAGAGCAGCGTCTTGACCCAACGCACCCGCCACGATGTCGACACGCCCGGCACGCACCTGCGGCAGCGATGCGCACTCCGCGTGGACCTGCGCGACGACCAGGGGAAGGAGTGGTGCCAGGTGACCTCCGAGCACCACCCGCGCCGGATCCGTGATCGCGATGAGTCCCCGGAGTCCGAGCCCAAGCCAGTGACCGGTCACGTTCATCACCTCCAGTGCTTCCTCATCGCCGCGGCGGGCCGCTTCGAGGAGGTCGTCGTAGTCACCGTTCCATCGCGATGCGATCACATCCCGTCCTATGAGCGTTTCCCAGCACCCGCGTGCTGCGCACGGACACGGCTCACCGTCGGGGTCGATCGGCATGTGCCCGATCTCCCCCGCGAATCCCGCACCACCCATGCGCACGCGGCCCCGTTCCACGTAGCCGCCACCGATGCCGATACCTCCGGACACGTAGAGCATCGCCTCCACGCCGCGTCCCGCTCCACGCAGATGCTCCCCCAGTGCACCGAGGTTCGCGTCATTCCCGAAGGACACGGGCAGCGGTGTGCCCAACGCGGTCAGGACCGCAGCGCCCCACTCGACATCCCGCCAACCGAGATGGGGCGCGTAGGAGACGAAACCGGTGTAGGCATCGACGATGCCGGGCACCGAGATAGATATGGCGGCAACGCGGCTTTGCGCAGGCAACGCACTCTGGACTGCCTCAAGTGCGCGCGCAACGGTCGCACCGGCCTCGTCCGGAGACATTCCCGCCATCTCCCGATCGATCACCTCGCGCGCGAGATGCGCACCACCGAATCCGTACGCCAGGGCATGGCAGGAGTCGACGCGCATATCGACGCTCAGGACCACGATCGAGGTCGGTTGGGCGCGCAGAGTGAGAGACGGTCGGCCGACGTGGCCACTCCGTCCACCGCTCTCCTCGGCATACCCGGCCCGGCATAACTCCGCGGCGATCGCGGCGGCCGTGCTTCGGGTGATGCCGAGAGCGGATCCGAGATCCGAGCGACTGATCGTGCCGCTCTCGTGCAGCACGACCAAGGCCCGTGTTCGGGCGCCGCTCACGCAGTCCCGTCGGAGTGCATCCGGGTGCGCGCGTCGGCGTAGTTCTCCCTGATCCCCGCGTGCGGCGTCGGCGCGAACTCGACCGCATCGGTCAGGGGTCCGCGCCATGCGGGCGGCTCGGCACTCCCAGATACGACCCACGCGGCCTGACGTGCGGCGCCATCGGCGACGTACTCACCCGGCGTCGGGACGAGAACGGGAACCGCGAACAGGGTGGCCGCCACCTGGGCCACGGCGGGGTTCGCCGCGGCTCCACCGATGAGCAGGACCCGTCGCGGTGTCACGCCGACGTCGACGAGCGCATCGACGGCGTCGGCGAGACCGCAGAGCATTCCTTCGATCGATGCCCGAGCGATGTGCGCGGGAGTGAGGTTGTGCCGGGTGATGCCGTGCAGGGTGCCGCGCGCATCGGGCAGGTTCGGAGTGCGCTCACCATCGAAGTAGGGAAGTAGTACGAGGCCATCGGCTCCCGGCGGTGCACTGAGCGCGGCACGCGCGAAGTCATCCATGTCCAAGCCGAGCATCGAGGCCGTGGACGTCAGGACGCGCGCGGCGTTCAGCGTGCAGACCAGGGGGAGGAAGCGCCCCCGGGCATCCGCGAACCCCGCGACGAGTCCGGATGCGTCACTGCTCGGTGTCTCCGACACCGCGAACGCGGTGCCCGATGTCCCCAGGGAGACCACCACATCGCCGGGCAGCAGATCGAGTGCGAGCGCGGCGGACATGTTGTCCCCCGTACCGGGCCCGAGCACGATGTCCGTGCCCACGATCGTGCCCACGTGTTCGTGCGGCGCTGCTACGACGGGCAGGTCGACGACCCGACCGAGCGCCAACTCCAGCAGGTCGAACCGGTACGCATTCTCCGCAGGCGACCAGTACCCGGTGCCGCTCGCGTCACCACGATCCGTTGCCGCTCCCGCGGGCGTCCCGGCCAACTTCCAGGTCAAGTAATCGTGCGGCAGGAGGATCCGGTGGGTGCGCGCTGCGTTCTCCGGTTCGTTGCGCGCCATCCAACGCACCTTGCTCACGGTGAAGGCGGCCAGGGGAACGCTGCCCACCGCGTCGGCCCACGCCTGCGGTCCGCCGAGCTCTGCCACCAGGTCCTCGGCATCACGCGCGGAGCGGGTGTCGTTCCAGAGCAGTGCATCCCGGACGGGTTCACCCGCAGCATCGAGGGCGACCATGCCGTGCTGTTGACCCGCAACGCTGAGTCCGACCACACCGTCGAGGAACCCGTCGAGAGCGCTGCTCAACTCGCGCCACCACAGGCGCGGGTCGACCTCCGTGGCATCCGGGTGCGTCCCCCGCGCCTCGCGGAGGAGCTCACCCGTCTCAGCGTCCCGGATTACAACCTTCACGGACTGCGTGGAGGAGTCGACCCCTGCTACGAGTGCCATATGCGTAATCTGGCACAGGCGCTCAGCGTGTGCCGACGATGTCGGGAACAGTCATGAGCGGCGGGCACCCTCGCAGAATGCGCGTGAGCGCGGATTTCTCCGTGGAGTCGACGGCGAGGCGCCACCGGTACTTGACCGCGACCCAGGTTTTGGCATACCAGCACACGTCGCGGTCGGGAAGCCATTCGGTGGGGTCGCGATCGGACTTCGACCTATTGCTCCCCGCAGTCACGGCGATCAGCGAACCCGAGTACCCGACGTCGTTGGCGAAAGTCTCCCGGGTCCGCGCATCCCACCGCCAGGCACCGGAGTCCCAGGCTTCCTTGAGCGGAACCATGTGATCGATGTCGAAGGTGCGGGCCTCCGTGGTGGTGCGTCCGTCGTAGCGGGAGATCCACGTCCCACCGACCACGCGGCAGTCACGCACAACTCCCGCCGCTCGTTCGGTGGCGAGCACGTCCTCACGGGTGTCGCACCCATTGCCATCAAGATCGGACCAGTGACGGAAGAGGTCGCGGTCATACCCGTCCCCGCGTTCCTGACTGACGGGGAGTGAATTGAGCACGCGCAGTGCCTGCTCCCGTGAATCGGCATGCGCGGGGGTCGAGACCCCCCACGCCAGCGCGAGGAGCAGTCCCCCGCCTACCAGTTGCCCCCGGATGCGCACTACTCCTCGAGGGGGAGCACCACGGTCTCGGACTGCGCGATCAGATCGGCGTCGGCGTCGTAGACGCTGATCTTCTCGTCCTCGAGGAGGAGATTGCCGTCGGCGTCGAGCACGTCGATGGTCTCGTCGACCACGGATCCGTCGGGTCCGCTCGCCACGACGAGATCATCGGAGATCGCGCCGATCACCACGTTGTTCTCGTCCACTACGACGTCGATCTGGAGATCTTCACCAATCTCGATGTCATCGTCCGCCATCGCACACTCCTTTCGCTCCGGAGGAGCCTAGGTGGTGCACCCGGCTCAACGCCACGGGGATCACTTCACGCGGACGGTGCGCGACCAGTCAGAGACCGCACTCGGGCCCTCGGGGGTGATCGCGAGCACGCGATAGCGGTGCTTGCCGCTTTTGACGTCGATGGTGCAGGACAACACCTCATCACCACTCGGGATCTTGCATACCTGCTTGCCCCCGGTGGTGCGCACGCTGTAGGCGGAGACCCGCGGGTAGTCGACGGCCGTCACTCCGATCTGCACCGAACCGCGTTTCGGCTTCACCCGCGGCGGGGTCGGCTTGAGCACGGTGAAGGCAGGAACGAGGGCCGTATCCCCCTCACCCTGGGCGTTCATTGAGCGCACGGCCGCCTCCGCGGGCACGGATGCGACGGGAGCGGTGCAGATCGTGCCCGCACCGTTGCATACGGCGTTCCCGTCAATGCCCACCACCTGATATGACGTGGCGAACTCGGGGGCGACCTCCGGTGCCGTCCACCATGTGGTGCGCGTGGTGCCGACGACCGCGGACTTCACATTCGTCGGTCCGCTGGGGACCAGCGGGTTCCCCGTGGCGGCCAAGGCGGCGTTCACTACCGATAGATAGGTGATGGGAACGAACGAGGCCGCACCTACGATCGAGGTCCCGCAGGATCCTCCGGCGATCACACCCGCAAGCAGGTTCCCGGTCGTGGACGAGGCCCATCGCGGACCACCGCTGTCACCCGAACAGATATCGCCGACTCCCGCGGTGCGTGAGTTGATCACCCAGCCGGTGGATCCGCGGTAGCCCTCATCGATGCTTGCGAGGGGAAGCGAAACCTGGGCCGGAACGTCCCCTCCCCCGCCCGTCAGGGACGTGCGTCCGTAGCCGGCCGCAAGGACCGGAGCGTTCTGGGAGGTCCAGAGTCCGATCTCCCCACGCGAGGCGAGGCGACTGATCAGCGTGGGTCCGATATCGGAGTCGAGCACGAGTGCGGCAATGTCGTTGGCCATCACCTGCCGGCCGACCTGCACGAATCCCGGTGGCGTGATGATCTGCACCACGCGCGCGGGGCTCCGCGCGACCAGGGACCCACCCGCGAGTTGGTACGGGGCACCAGGGGTGTTGATCTGCAGTCGCGACGGATCGATGAGGGCACCCGAGTTCTCCTCGGTCACGCAATGTGCGGCGGTGAGCAGGATCCGCGGCCGCCACACAGACGCGCTGCAGATGCGATAGAGGTTGCCCGTGACATACGCGGTGCCGGTCACGATCGGATTGCCGACCGCAACCGAACCACCAAAGACCCGTGGTTCCGCCGACGCGGGGGTTCCACCCGCGACAAGTGCGCACGCGGAGACCAGGGCAACCCAGATGCGCATTCCTCAAGGGAACCACACGCTCCGCGGATGCGACATTCGAGGTCCTCGAGCAACGTCATTCCCGGGGGAATAGCGGATTCGTCCCTAGCATCAACGCATGGCGACGGCGGCTGACACTCCACCGCCAGCCGATATCCCACCGCCACCCGGCACTCCACCGCCACCGCGCCCCCTCGACCCCGCGCAGATGAAGCGTTGGGTCTTCCTGAAGACGTACGAGGCGAAGACCACGCTCGCGCTCTCGGTGCTCGCCCTGATCTACCTGTTCACCTTCACCGCGCAGGCGATCTGGTACTACCCCCAGCAAGCCTGGTTCCAATACATGCAGCTATTCGGCTACCTGCTGTGGCTGCTGTTCGCGCTCGACCTGCTGTTCCGCTTCATAGTGGACCCGGTCAAGAAGAGCTTCTTCAAGAACAACGCCCTCGACACCATCACCGTGGTCATTCCGCAGTTGCGCGCCCTGCGTGCGCTACGGGTGTTCACCAGCAAGGGGATCCTCACCCGCGGCAAAACCGGGAGCATCCTGACCAGTGGTGGCATCGCCTCCGGGATCCTGGGCGTCCTGCTCATCGTCTGGGTGGGCGGACTGATGGTGCTCAACGCAGAGCGCGGGGCAACCGGAGCCGAGATCATCAACTTCGGAGATTCGATCTGGTGGTCCTTCGAGACCATCACCACCGTCGGCTACGGCGATTTCGTCCCGGTCACGCGGGTGGGACGAGCCCTCGCCGTACTGATCATGTTCTTCGGCATCGGTGTGCTGAGTGCCGTGACTGCCGCCGTCGCAGCAAGCCTGGCCCGCAACAAGGCTGCCCGACCCGATCCGAGCGAAGAGGTTCTCTCAGAGCTCAGTGAGTTGAAGAGCATGGTGGCCTCGTTGCAGGCCAAGCTCGACGCGAAGTCCTAACCCTTGGCGTTCACCCGCTGGGTCGCCAACGCCAGCGTCCCGTCGGTGGCGGAGCCCCACGCGTAGACGATGGTGTTGAACGGCCGCACGGCATTCACCGCGGTCGGGCCCAGAACCACGGCCTCATTGCTCGCCAATGACACGGTGATCGCGTAGTTTGCCGCCTCGACTCGCTTGGTCGCCGACGCGCCGTTGGTCAGGGCCCCGAAGAGAACCTGGCCATTCGCACGGAAATCCACGGCGGGGGCCGCGGCGATGTGACGCACTGTCAATCGACCGAACCCCACGGGGTTCTTCGCGCTCGGTTCCGCGAACACCTGCTCGATTTCCTTGAGCGCGGTGCTGGTCACCGTGAAGTCCTGGAGTTGCGCTTCTTCAGTGCGGGAACGACTGCCCAAAACTCCGCTATACAGGCGCTGAATAGAACTGACGTCCACGCCGATGCCGGCGGTGAGGTCAACACGCTGCCGCGCGTACCCCGGGGTATTGACGTTCGCGATGTTCTGGCCCGTGACATCGATGGCGACCCTTTGCGTGCGCAGCGACGACAACGCGGTCGAGATACCCAACCAGGTACTCATCAGAGGCCCTCGTCCACGAAGACGGCGGCCCGGGAGTCACGCTCGGGAGTGCCAGTCGGTTGGTAGAGGTGCAGGGGGGCTCGCTTTCGCCACGGATCCCCGAAATCACGTCCTGGGCAGCCTGCTGGGCTGAGGCCGCCAACTCCCGGTTGAGGGAGATAATCGCCTGGATTCGAGTGGACAGGTCCATGAAGGCGTCGTAATGGTCGGTGAGCAGGCCCCTCCACGGCTCATCGACCACCGCGGCGATATTCGACAGGCTCGGCGAGGGCTCTAGGCCCAGCTCCCGAGCGGCCGCGTCGAACAGGATCGCTCGTTCGAGCTCGATGGAGCGGACCCGCTCGATGGATTCCTCGATCTCCCGACTCGCCCGAACCAGCCACATGTCCCGGCCGCTCATCAGGAGGAGCTGCTGGACGTCGAGTCGGTAGAGCAGGTCGTCGAGCACTTCGCGCTCCCGCCACAGGACGGCGGACAGCCCCGAAAGGTCCATACCGCCTCCTTCCCGAGCACGCGGACACCTTCTACCTATAGCCCTATCGGCAGGAGGGGGAGCTTGCTGAGGAAAAGGGACCCATGGGAATGAGGGCCCGAGGCGCCTTCATATTCATCGGCCGGGCCGGGGCCGACGTGAGGTGATCGAGCTGTTATCCGAGATTCCCGATCCATTGCGGGGACAAATCGGACATACTGCACGAGTGGGCTCGCATTTCCGGTTCACGGGCACGGTGTGGCTGTGGCAGGGGGACTCCCCCTGGCACTTCGTAAGCCTTCCCGACGACATCGCCGACGAGATCGCCGATCTGATGGACGGACGCCTCCGCGGATTCGGGAGCGTGCGCGTCGAGGTAACGTCCAAGGAGGTCACCTGGCGCACATCGATATTCCCGAGCAAGAGTTCGGGCACCTACATCTTGCCGCTGAAGAAACAGGTGCGACAGGAGCTGAACCTGTCCGAGGGATCGCGGGCGACTTTCACCATCGACGTCATCGACGACTGAAAGTGGGTCGCCCGGGGCTCGAACCCGGAACCTAAGGATTAAAGGCCTTGGCGATCACGCCACAGCCACCCGAAAGTCAAGCGATTGCATCGGATTCCGATCCACCCAGACTCTCCCAGAGCCACCCAGACCCGTCAAGAAAGGGCCACCGCCCCCGAGCATGTAAGGGCCAGGTAAGGGCCACTGTTGATGGTCAGGCTCGCCCATTCTCACGCCGACAGGTACTCGTGCAGTGCCTCGCGGACGATCTCACTTGATGTCTTGTGATCGGCCTTGGCACGCCGCTGCAGGGCAGCATGCAACTCGGGGTCCAACCGGGCCTGGACCGCCTTGGCAGGGCCGCTACCCAGAGTGGGGCGACCCCTGCCGACATGGCGAAGCTGGTCGTCGCCGTAGCCTCGCTCGGCCTCGTCTGCCATCCGCTCGACATCGGCCTGCGTGATCGGCCGACCACCAGAAACGCCGAGGATCTTCTTCTTAGCCATTGCGGTACCCCTCCAGGAGTCGCCAGTACTGCTTCGTCATGCGCATCGCGTGGATCGCGAGCACGCCACCATCGTCGAAGTGCAACGTCACGATCTCCAGCATGTCCCGGCACGGTCTGGCCCGAGGTGGAGGCGCCGAACCGGGGGCTCGGGGTCGATGTCGTCGCTGAACACGGCATGGGTGATCGCGTGCCTGATGTCGCCATCCTCGATCCCGTGCCGTCGGGCACTGGAGTGGATACCGACCTCACGCACACCAATATTGTACTACGAAACTCTTGAACGGGATGGGGCCCGTCCTTGTGCCTGCCCGACCGGACCGGATCCTGCCCAGTTGGGCGCTCGTCTGCGGCGTTGGGACCACCGTGATGGCAGCGTCTGCCAGCCTGGGCCGGCTCACGTGCCGGCCCCAGCCTGAACCTACGGACTACGCGTCCGCACGATCAGGCCGGATTCGGCGAATTCTGGCCTCACGGCCAGGCTCGCGCAGATGCCCCTGCGGAATCCGTCGTTCAACCCAACTCCCACGGCGAATGAGGCCGCCCACAGTCCCCCACCGCCGCAGGCATCTGATGCGAACACCGCGGCGACCGATGCGAACGATCAGCCAAACCACCCAACCCCTGCTGCTCATACCACCGCAGCCAGCGATGCACCGCCTGACGTGACACGTCGAACCGACGCGCCACCTCCACCACCGGCACACCATCACGAATCACAGCCAAAACGGCCTGATACCTCTGCTCCACAACACTCAGCTCCACCACCATCAAGCGAGTGTCACCCATCAGGCGGAACCAGCGTCACCAATCAGGCGAAGCCACGTAACCCGCAAGCCGAAGCCAACACGTCACGCATCAGGCGGAACTACACATCCAGTTGTGGGTCGCCCGGGGCTCGAACCCGGAACCTACGGATTAAAAGTCCGCAGCTCTACCGTTGAGCTAGCGACCCGAGTTCCACGGGGAGTTGTGCACTCCTCGAGTCGGAAGGGTATCGGCAGCGGCGTGCCGTCCGACGGTGTGATGGTGCGCGATCAGGGGGTCCACGACCAGGAACCGGGCACCGTGCGCTGCCGCATCGTGCCGAGCCCCTCGATGCTGGACTCCACCACTTGGCCCGCGCGCAGGAATACCTGCGGGTCGCGACCGATGCCGACCCCCGCGGGTGTGCCGGTCACGATGACATCGCCGGGGAACAGCGTGGTGACCGAGGACAAGTACTCGATCAGAACCGGGACGGGGAAGATCAGATCGTCGGTGTTGCTGTCCTGCATGCGCTCACCATCGATATCGCACCAGAGGCGCAGGGAGTCCGGGTTGGGGAGTTCGTCGGGGGTGACCACCCAGGGTCCCAGTGGGAGGAATCCGGGGAAGCTCTTCCCCAGGCTGAATTGCGGCGCACCCTTCGGTGTCATCTGGACGTCTCGCGCGCTGTAGTCCTGCGCGACGGCCAGTCCGGCGACGTGCGACCACGCGTTATCGCGCGATACTCCCCGCGTTATCGAGCCGATGATGACCGCGAGTTCGATCTCCCAGTCCACCTTCTCCGTGGCGACGACCAAATCGGCGTAGGGGTCCGCGATCGAGGACTGGAACTTGGTGAACACCATCGGGACTTCCGGGATCGCCAGGCCCGACTCGATTGCATGCAGGCGGTAGTTAAGGCCGATCGCGAAGACCTGGCGAGGAGCGGGCACGGGGCACGTGACCCGGGACTCGTCGAGCGCCACGGGAGTCACGCCGTCACCCGCAGGACCAGCCCAGGCGCGCACCTCACCCCACCGGGCGAGCACCGCCATCGGATCGGAGGGGAGGGCTCCGTTGCTTCCCTCGGCGACGTCGACTAGGTGATCGCCGATCTGGACATGGGCGCGGCCATCGAGGGCGGTCATGCGCATGGTGGGTCCTCTCGTTCCGTGATTCGGATCCGGATTCTGCCTGGCAGCGGAACGAGTTGTTCCCGCGGGTCAATGATCACCAGCGGACGACGACGTTCGTAGGACGCCGGAAGGCGAAGCCGGACGCTGGCCCGGCGGACACCAGCGCGAGATTCGGTAGCCGAGTAATCATCTGCTCGACCGCGATGGCGGTTTGCAAACGTGCCATGTGGATTCCGAGACAGGCGTGGGGGCCGAAGGAGAACGACAGACCCCTGTTGGAATTCTCTCGGTGGATATTGAAAGACGTGGGATCGGCAAACGTCGCAGGGTCGCGGTTGGTCGCCACCACCGAGATACCGATGAACTCGTGAGCCGGGATTTCGACTCCCGCAATGACCTTTGCTCCTTCGGTCCACCGCTCCATGAATGCGACTGGTGGAATCAATCGACGAGCTTCCTCCTGAGAGTTTGCTAGGAGCCCGGCATCGCATCGTACCTGGTCGAGTTGTTCGGGGTGCTGAAGAAGCAGCGTGAGGGTGGTGAGGACAGAAGCCTGGATGGTCTCGATTGCACCAAACATCACGACTCGGAGTTGTGCAACGATCTCATCATCCGTGAGTCCCTGTGGATCCTTGGCCAAGAGCGCGGTCAGCGAATGACCGGGGTTGCGGCGATTGCGTTCGAGTTCGGGCAGCAGGATCGCGTTGAGTTGCTCACATGCTGCCTCGGCACGCCGAATTGGCTCCGGGTCACCGTCATAGTCCATCCCTCCGGCGATCGCCGAGTAGATAGATGTCATCGCCGGAATATCGTCCAGCGAGAGTCCGAGTGACTGACCCGCTGTGCGGATAGCGAACGGCGCAGCAAACGCATCGTCTAATTCGACCTCACCACTATCGATGAAGGCATCGATAAGTTCCGTGACCAACTCCAGTAGCGGTGCCGCGTAGTAGTCCTGCACAACGCTTCCCTTGAACGGTCCCTCGAAGGGTTTGCGCATGCGGGCCTGTTCGTCACCGTCGACGGTGAGCATCATTCGACCGGCAGCTGCCCGGACCAGGTTCTGCTCGGCCTCGACGGTGAGGCCGGCATTGCGGGCAAGGACTTCACGAGCGGCGTCACGCCCGGTGACCAACCATCCGCCGATTGCCGGAGCCCAGGTGATCGGCTCAGTCTCGCGGACGTGGTCGAGGGCACCCTCGCGTCCAGCCACCGAGATGTCGTCGAACTCGAGTGCCGCTCCTCGTGGGAATCGCTGCCGGCGCGCCGCGTCCTCGACATCGGACACGGTGCGTTGGGTGAGGAGTGTCTCCATGCGCGGAACCGTAATACGGCCAGACAGCCCCGGTCCCAGGAAGGTTGAATACGCACGTGCCTACCTATGCGGACACCATCACCGTCGATGACCTCGACGCCGATCCCTACCCGATCTACGCCCGGTTGCGGGCCGAGCAGCCGGTCGCCTGGGTACCTGCCGTGAACTGCTGGCTGGTCACCCGGCTGCCCGATGTCGAGTTCGTCACCAAGCGCTCGGAACTGTTCACCGCCAAGGCACCCGATGCCCCCGTGGACCGCTCGTTCGGGGGCCGCACTCTCATGACCATGGACGGAGCGGAGCACCTCGAACTGCGCCGCACCCTCGATGAGAAATTCCGTCCCAAGAAGGTGGCCGAGTACATCGATGATCTCGTCACACCGATCGCGGTCGAATATGTGGAGCGTTTACTCGCTAAGCCGGACCGTCAGGCAGAACTCGTCGTCGAGTACTTCGAGCCCATCAGCGTGCTGGCGCTAGCCCGGGTCCTCGGATTGGGTCACATGTCCGCGGATCGGCTGCAGGACTGGTTCCGCGGATTGGCGCAAGGCGCAACGAATTTCGAGAACGATCCCGAGAAGTCCGCGGCGAATGATGCGGTCGCCGCGGAGATCGAAGCAGAGTTGCGCCCGCTCATGCAGGCTTGGCAGACGCAACCGGATGACTCAGCGATCGCATCGATGCTCACCCACGGATGTCCGGCCGGAGCGTTCCGTCAGATCGAGTACCTGCTGCCCTCGATCAAGGTGATCCTCTTGGGTGGGATGCAGGAGCCCGGCCATGGCGCAGCCTCGTGCCTGGCCGGTCTACTGATGCACCCGGATCAGATGCGCTTCGTGCGCGAGCACCCGGAGAAGTGGGACGACGCCGTCAACGAGGCGCTGCGCTGGATGGCGCCGATCGGCACCATGCAGGCCACCGCCGTCGAGGACGTCGAACTCGGCGGTGTGGTGATTCCCAAGGGTGATTTGGTTTCCGCGGTCGTATCCAGCGCCTGCCACGAC